>SESB01000150.1_pt1 | contig 50168 bp, 47 predicted proteins | sample 3171441 | NCBI WGS metagenome assembly SESB01 (sample SAMN06051867, study PRJNA518727) | freshwater metagenome | biome: subpolar coniferous forest; feature: holomictic lake; material: water; isolation source: holomictic Lake 227, 6 m depth | place: Canada: near Kenora, Ontario | collected...
GCTCGCCTACCGGAATTTCTACGGCTGATAGTGGCTTTAATCCAAGGCCGTTTCGCGAGAAGTCGCTCGTTTCGCAAACAATGGTCTTGCCATTGGCAAGCAAAATGGTGGCCGGCAAGCTGGCATTAACTCTAGGCGTGGAGCGTAGTTGCCGTGTTTCTTTAGCAACGTTAGCGCTAGCACTAATAACAATAATGTTGTAAGTTACCCACACCAAATTAATAATGAGGGTGCTAGTGCTGCCGTCATCTGTGGCTAGCTTAATTAAGCCAGCCAAAAATCCAACCAGATTGAGTGCAAGCAATAATATATAAGGCCGGGCTAATTTCCAGTCAACATACTCTTTCTCAACGATACCGCCTTTAGAGGTTGCGTTGAATGCGCCAAATTTAGGATTAATCATTGCCAAAGTAACGGGGAGGAAAATATACCAAGCTAGAGCGGTTTCATAAACCTCGCTCCAGAAGGAATGTCTAAATCGCCCCTGGATTTTTGAGTTGGTCATACTCGCGACAGCAATGTGCGGAAAAGCATAAGCTACCACCATAATGGCAGCTGAGCTAAATACTTCGGCGCCCATCAGTAGGTAGGCTAATGGCGCCGTTAAAAATACGAGACGAGGCAAGCCATAGAAAAAATGCAGCATGGCATTGGTGTAACAAAGGCGTTGCCAAATAGTTAAGCCCCGACCTAGCAAAGGGTTATCTACCCGAAATATTTGAGCCATACCACGCGCCCAACGAATTCGTTGAACAACATGTCGTGAAAGACTCTCTGTTGCTAAGCCTGCAGCTTGGGGAACTGCTAAATACGCTAAGTTGTATCCCTTACGACTTAACTTTAAAGCGGTATGGGCATCCTCAGTCACGGTTTCAATCGCAATACCACCAACTTCCATGAGGGGTTCACGCTTCAGAACAGCGCAAGACCCACAGAAGAATGAGGCATTCCATAAATCATTGCCATCTTGTACTAAGCCATAAAACAGTTCGCCTTCATTAGGAACGATGCGATAGGTGTCGAGATTTTTCTCAAAGGGATCGGGTGAAAAGAAGAAGTGGGGCGTCTGAACCATTGCCAACTTCGGATCTTTGAGGAACCAGCCCATTGAGAGCTGTAAAAAAGATCGAGTGGGAATGTGATCACAATCAAAAATGGCCACATATTCACCATTGATCTGACTTAATGCAGCATTGAGATTGCCCGCTTTATTATGATGATTGTTTTCGCGTGTCAGGTAAATTGCACCCACTTCATGACAAAATTCACGAAACTCTTCACGGCGACCGTCATCCAAAAGATAAATTCGCAGCTTGTCAGCTGGCCAATCCATCGATAGTGCGGCCAAAATAGTCAGCCGCACTACGTCTAGATCTTCGTTATACGTCGGAATCAACACATCAACAGTGGGCCAGTGGGTTTGATCGGTTGGCATCATCACTGCATTGCGTTTTAAGGGCATTGCAGTTTGTACATAACCCAATATCAAAACAATCAAGGCATAGATTTCTGCTAATACCAAGCCCCAACCTAAAAATGCATCGAGTGCTGTATCAAAATCGACGGAACTGGTTAAGCGCCAGTACATATAACGCAGAGACATCATTAGAGAGATGACAATCATGAGGATGATGCCTGCCTGCCCCCAAGGTAAGGTGCGAATCACTAATGCGATGCCAAATGCGAGAATTGCAAAAACGGCTTGCTCAGATAGGGTGAGGGGTGTGCTAATGACGATATATATAGCAAATGCGCCAAACAAGGCAATGCTATAAGTGGCTATCCGATATTTCCAAAGTCGTAACTCTAAAACATGATTGCCGAGTCTTTTTAGAATAGAGGATGAATTGACAAAATTATTCAAGATAATTTCTCATTCTTTGGTGCGCGATATCCGTCATCTAGAATCGCATTGATTAGCATGGCAAAATCAATCAGGTCATGTGCACCTTGACTCTCAGGCGCATAAGCTAATGCATGTTGATTGCAAGCAAGCGCCTCAGGTATAGATTGATCTTGATGGATAATCGAAATATTTTTATTGGAAAACTGTAGAGCCATGATGTCTGCAACATCACTGGAAAGTTGCCGTGAGCGATTGAGTTGATTAATAACATACAGATAGTCAAAAAAGTCGGCACGATTGAAGCAGTACTGCTCAATCAAACTATCAATCATGGGAATAGTTGCATAGCTAGCTGCATCTGCCAATGTAACCACAATGGCAATATTGGCGACTAATAAGGCTTGCTTTAAGTAGACTGAAGGCCCTGGCGGCGTATCGATGATGACAATGGCATCTTGAGGTAAACCGAGCGATCTCAATTGTTGGTCAAGTAGGAGAGGGTCTTTAGAAAGCGCACTCTCAAAAGTAATACGCTCACTTTCGCTAACGTGACCAAAGGGCAGAACAACGCACCCTTCATTGCCCTGAACCATTGCCTTGGCCCAATTGCTAGCACTAAGCGTGCTTAATGCTACCCCCGCATGATGCGATGGAGTAATGCCAAAATGTAAGCGCAAGGAATTTTGAGGATCTAAATCGAGGGCAAACACTGTATGACCCTTACTTCGTAGTGCTGAACAGAGATTGGCGCTGATGGTTGTTTTTCCAACGCCACCCTTAGCAGAGACAATAGATAATATTTTCACGAACGTTTCAACCTTTCAAATAGAGAGCTAATGCTTTCAGATGAGGCTGATTTAATATGGGCGGTATTCACTACTAAGGCATTCAGTGCCTTATTCAATTGGACCGGCTTAATCGCTTGAGTCTCTAAAATTGGGCTTACTGGTAGAAGCTGAGTAGCTAACGGCTCAACGGCCATCACTTCTTCATCCGTAGTCACCTCAATCTCTTCTTTTATAGTCGAAACTGATTGTGTAATGATTTGCTCCACTACACGTTGGTGTACTTGTGCAGACTTTATAGCCGCTTTGGGATGGATTGTGTAGGCTTCCTTAGAATTATCCATTTCGTGAATTGCGGAGATTAGGGGCCAGCGCCCAAGAGACAGATTGGCTTGTTCAGTCTTAACTATCTCCTGATAGCCTTCTGGATTTTGTTCAATCGTCTTATATAAACTCTCAACATCACTTATTTGTTTCATGGGTAATTCCTTTTGCGGGGCTCAAATATCTTCGATGTATCCGTGGAAAACTACATGCTGAGTTGGTATTCCGTACTTCCAAATTCATCGGTTTCTGAGATTTGACGAACGCACAAAGAGTCATTAGCGCCCATTGCGGCAAGCCATTTTTGATAAGTACCTTCTAAAAATGCTGTGACCCACAAGGGGGTTTCAGAACCAAATGCACCGTTGCGTAAATTGCCATTAGTTGAGCTGTGATGGGTAATTCTTAAAGTGCCATCGTTTTCCTCAAGCTCCACCCAACCCCAATCCATGTCCTGCCAAACTGAACACATTGCTGTCTGTAAATCACCTAATGTTTCGCAGGCGGGTAATGTAGTTTGCGAGCCAAATTGCATGCCAATACCATGCATTACAGCGTGGGGATTTTTTAATTCTGTCAAGCTGGATAAACCATGGGCTGTAGCAGCCAATAGGCTACGCCATTGCCTTGCAGATTGACGCTGAATTCGATAATCAATTTTTTTTGGGGATACCATAATTTATTTCTCCAAGTGGGCAAACATTATTTTTCAAATGGACTTCAGTTTCTTAAGAACGACCCTTTTTAGCGACCTTAAAAATGCAGTACATGTCTAAAAAATGCAAAACTACTTTTACTTAATACCTATAAGAAGCTTCATTTCTATGCCAGATCAGTAACGACGATCTCTTTCATTTTGTTGAAGATGGATTTTTAGTAATACCTAATAAATGAAAAAGAGAGGCTAATAATGCAGATTTGCTCTGTAATCTCTATCGGGCAAGCGCGCGCGCCAAGGTGGTTGAAGGCAGTTCACCAAAATGCTGTTGGTAATAAGCAGCAAATGCGGCCGGCTTGGTAAATCCACAGGAAAGGGCGATAGCAGTAACGGTAGTACCTGGTGGGGCACTGCTGAGGTGGTTATTCGCCATCATCAAGCGCTCCGTACGAACCCATCTCATGGGCGTAGTGTTATAGCGTTTTAAAAATGCGTAGTGCAGGTTGCGAGCGGACATGTTGCTTACACGCTCTAATGCGCTCAGAGTAATGGGTTGGTTTAAGTGGGCTTGCACGTAATCACAGACCCGATCGAGTAAGCGCCTTGCATATTTTCGGCTTGGGGTGCTACTTAACTCATCTAGAAATAATTTGGGTTGTAACATGACTATCAAATTACGATAAAAGTTGTCATCTATTGCTGTTTGATTCAGTAATTCTGGCTGCAGTGAAAATTGGTCTAGTAAGTTAGCCAATTGCCTAAAAACCGTTTCAAAAGATAATCGACCAACCTGCAGACTGAGTTTTCGGGGGGCATGTAAATCCAATATATTTTGAGAATGTTGGTTCATGCCTAGCATGCTGCGCGCAATTGACTCTAATTTTTGGGGGTTAATATCGAGCATGAGTACTGATTGCAAAGCGCTTTCACCGCTCCCAGTGCTATTAGGCAGTAATAATGCGTTTACACCAGACTGCCAATGGATTAGCCGCCCATCAATGATGAAGTTTCCTTGCCCGTAAAATGGAATCATGAGGGTGGTGTCCTCATTCGGATTGATCTTAAATCTGACAGGGGTGCTTGCTGTTGCGACCATTTTCATGCCGTTGATATTGAGCAAGCAGGATTGATGTTGAAATACCCCATGATCGGCAATGGACTCACACTCCTTCAAACCAGAAATCACTTTGTGAAGACGATCCTGCATCTCATTTACAGAGTCATCAATTTTTGCAGAGCGCCCTCCAAAGACTAGGGGCGGCAATAAACCAGATAATTTTTTCCTATGCATTAAATTGGCAATATGCTTTACAGAATAGAAATTGGCTATCAATCCAGGAAAAGATATTCTTGATTGAGCTTTAAAAACTAGCCTTGATTCTGATGGGAAGCTTGAGGGGGGGCGACCTTAAAAGCGCAAGGATGCGCTTAAAAATGCAAAACGCTGGGTACTGGAATTAGCGTGCTTGGGCGCGCGCAAGCGTTGCCGATGGCATCTCGCCAAATCGTGTGTTGTAGTAATCTGCAAAAGCGGCTGGCTTATTAAAGCCGCAGTCTAAAGCAATGGTAGTTACCTTATCGCCCGGGATGCCACGGTTCAGCTGGTTGTGTACTAGTGTCAAGCGTTCAGCTCTAACCCACTGCATGGGTGTGCAGTTGTAACGCTTAAGGAAGGCGTAGTGCAATTTACGCCTAGACATACAACTGACCCGCTCTAGATCAGTGAGGTTAATGGGTTGATTTAAGTGCGCTTGAATATACTGACAGACTCGATCGAGTAAGCGCCTAGCATATTTGCGGTTCGGCGTAGAGGTGGACGCATCTAGAAACAGGCCTGGCTGCAATAACATGGCGATGTTTCTATAAAAAGCATCATCAATGCCAGATTGATTTAGTAATTCTGGCTGTAAAGAGAACTGATCAAGCAAGTTGGCCAATTGCCGAAAGACTGCTTCAAAGGAGACGCGACCAACCTGCAAGTCGATTTCTCGTGGAATATCTAAATTCATCAAGGATATAGAGTCAGGACTGACCCCCAGCATGGTGTGAGCAACCTTCTCAAGTCTGATGGGATCAAGATCGACCATGAGAACAGATCGGTTTGTACTCTCTGAGCTTCCCCCGCAATTGGGTAAAAAAACTGCTTTACTGCTGGCGCGCCATTGAAGAGTACGGCCATTTGCAATCAGGTCGCCTTGCCCTGAGAGGGGGAGGATGAGGGTAGTTTTATTTGTTTTTCCTACCTTAGAGCGTATGGGGGTGCTGGCAGTAGCAGCGATTTTCATCCCATTGATAGTGAGCAGGGATGAGTGATGACGAAATAATTTATCGTCAATGAGGGATTCATACTCTATAAGCCCAGTGACAATAAACTTTAATCGCTCGCGCATATCGTAAACAGATTCATCGATGTGCGTTGAGCGATCACCAAAAGCTAAAGCGGATAAATGGGATTTTGAGTTTTGGATAAGCTGCATTAGTAAATTCGAATGGTCTTTATATTCATGTCAGACACATTAAGATAGGGGTCATCGCATTCGAATAAAAAAGATGCACTTAGATTTTTTGGCATAGAAATCATCAGGTTAATTTTCCTGCGCCAGCTTTTCTTCTAAGAATTTAACTTCTTCTATGAGCACTTGTAAGGCCTTTTTAATGGATTTGGCTGTGTTGATAAATTCTTCTTGTTTGGCGAGGGCGCTACCTTTCAATTCGGCATCTCTCTTTTCCGCCGCCTCAACGCTGGGCATGCCCAGCGCATTTAAGTCCAGATCTAACCAGGATCTCAGCACCAATAGCTTATCCAGTTCAGGGATTGCTAGACCTCTAAGCCAGCGTCGGGCTGACTCTTGGGTGATTGAATCTGATGTAGATGTGCGTAGATTAAACTCTTTGGCTACAAAAGCAGCTGAAGGTATTTCTTGGTATCGCAAGGCAAGGGCCTTCACGAGGGACAGTGAAAAAGAATCTCGCAACGCTTGTTTCGGGGGCATAAAAAATTCGGATTTTTAAGTGTTCTGAACTATTGGAAGCGTCATTAACTCTAACTATTTTTTATGCGAGCAGCTCTGGTTACATCCTTAGCTAGGTTTGACAATTTAACGGCTTCAGCCGCTGCCTCTGTCGCAATTTTCGTCGCTTCTGCAGCTTGAGCTGAGGCTATTAGGGAGGATTCCTCGGCTTGTTCGGCCACACTAGCTGCTGCTGCTGCACTTGCCGCCGCCGCTGCTGCAGCTGCTTCGATCGCAGATTCGGCGGCGCTTGCCGCTGCATCTGCCGCTGCATCTGCCGCTTTAAAAACCGATAGAGCCGCCGCTTCAGTGGCCGCAGTAGATGCATTTTTGGCTGCATCTGCCGCTTTGATAGCTGCATTAGCTGATCGTTTGGCTGATTCCGAGGCATGGCCAGTGAGCTCTTTTAGGGTCATTAGCGCATTGGAATAACGCCGATTAATAATGATGTAGCCTTGACGTAAGTCACTCACTTCAGTTTCAAGTGAAAGCAGCTTGGATTGAATTAGTTTAATTTCTGAGGTCATGGCTACTTTCACTAAAGGAATCTACATTCATTGTGGATATTAGTATTATTTCATATGAAAAAAGGCTTTTTCTATAGCATACTCGCCCAAAGTGTAACTATCTGAATTATTGCACCTTAAAGGTGTGGATTTACACCACTATTCAGAGTGCATCCAAAATCAAGGTGAGATAGATGAGCGGGTAACTTGTCCCCAATAAAATTGGTCGAAAGATGACCCCTCTAATTACATTAATTAAGCCATTTTTGCAGTATTCGGATAGCTAATCCATGGGAATGCATTAAATATTGAGTCAAATTTTAATCTAAGCAAGTTAGGCGCGCTCAATGGATATGCTGTCAACTGCCCACCTTGGGATGCGTTGCTCCACTTGCGTACTTGCACAATTTTGTTTGCCGGCAGGCATTGCAATTGTAGATTTTCCTCGAGTTGATGCTATGGTTAAAGAACGCATTCATTTAAAAAAGGGGGAATATCTCCATCGGCAAGGGGAGGAATTTACTTCCATTTTTAGCGTGCGATTTGGGTCAATCAAGACGGAGTATTCCTTAGTAAACGGTCGGCATCAAGTGATGGGATTTCGTCTTCCAGGAGAGGTGCTTGGTTTAGATGGTATTGATGAGGGATACTACCAATCAAACGCCATCACGCTTGAGGATAGTGAAATTTGCATGATTCCATTTGCAGAGTTTCAGGCCCTCACTACTCAAATTCCCCCTTTACAAGGTCAACTTCATCGAATTTTAAGTCATGGACTAACTCAAGATCAGCGCCACTTCCTTAATTTGGGTAGTCTGTATGCAATAGAGCGATTAGCGGGATTTTTAATCCATTTGTCATTAAAGCTTGCAGAGCGGGGATATCAAGACAGGCAATTTGTTTTGCCAATGGGTCGTGAAGAGATTGCTAGCTATCTTGGGGTCAAGATTGAAACAATTAGCCGAGCACTTACCAGATTCTCAGATGCAGGCTTAATTCAAATTAAACAGAGGTACATTACTTTAATCGACATGGGCGGACTATATGATATTGCCGGTCAAGCAAAACCCGGCTACCTTTGTCTATCTGAAGCAGCTTAAGTCAGGCAAATAGGTCTAAATGAGTGAACTGATCCGCATTTGCTTGATTCCCCTCCAAAGTTGTAATTTTATTATGTGATTCCACTTTCCAAGAGGATGGCAGGGGCTTGAATTAGATACAGTGAGCCATGGACTGTAGAGGAGGCTATTTTAGTTTCCCCATCCTATATTAAAGATTGCACTTTTCAGCATTGATTAGCAGGATTTAGCTTGGACTTATCTAAATCATTATTCATGATTATCTAATTAGATTGTTAACTTAACTTAAATTCACCTTTTCATTTAGGCCACTTATGGATGATCTTCAGCATAATCAATTAGCTCATAGGTTGGCTCTACAGGTAATCAATTCTTCCAGCGACATTATTGTAATTAGTGAAGCTAGTCCTATCGGGCTACCAGGACCCAGAATTATGTATGTCAATGAGGTCTTTGTCAGAGAAACGGGGTATAGCGTAGAAGAGGTAATTGGAAAAACCCCGCGAATTTTGCAGGGGCCTAAAACAGATCAAGCTACTTTAAGGCGGATTCGCGCTGCTTTAGAAAAGTGGCAACCCATTCGTGAAGATGTACTCAATTATAAAAAAAATGGAGAGACATTTTGGCAGTCCCTCAATATTTTCCCGGTAGCGGATGATAGTGGGCACTTTACCCATTGGGTATCTATCCAGCACAATATTACTGAGCGTAAATTGGCTGAATTAGCTAACTTAAATTTGCAACAGTCCTTTCAGACGGCCATGAAAGCAGGCGGTATTGGAATTTGGGAATGGGACATAGTAAATAACTTTTTGACCTGGGACCCTGGGATGTATCTGCTCTATGGAATATCGGAGCAAAATTTTCCCAATGCTTATGAGTCGTGGGAAAATGCAGTCCATCCCGAAGATCGCATAAGAGCTGATCAAGAAATTCGTGAGGCCATCAAGCTTGGAGTATTTGATTCTGAATTTAGGGTAGTTTTGCCAAATCAAACCATTCGAGATATTCGTGCACATGCCATTGTGATTAAAGATACTTTAGGTGTAGCTCAAAGGATGATTGGAACCAATTGGGATATATCCGAAATTAGAGAACGTCAAGTTAGCGTTGAAAAAATGGCTTTTTTTGATCATTTGACTACATTGCCTAATCAGCGCCTGTTTAACGATCGCTTGAGCCAAGCGCTGCTGATGAGTCAGCGTACGAAAAATTATGGAGCCCTGATATTTATTGATCTAGATAAATTTAAATTGATTAATGATGAATATGGTCATTTAGCAGGAGATTGGCTGCTGATAGAGGCCGCTAAACGGATTAAAAAATGTTTGCGCAAAACGGATACGGCATCGCGTTACGGTGGGGATGAGTTTATTGTATTGTTAGGAGATCTCAGCGCTAACAAAGGCGACGCTAAATTGGAATTACAAAAGATAGCGGAAAATATCAAAAATTCTCTAGGTTCTCCCTACAATATTCCCATTTTCGATGCTAAGCCTGAGGGTAAATCACTTCTGTGTCGCTGTAGTGCAAGCATAGGCTCGAGCTTATTCTGCGGTCTACAGTCTAATTCACTAGAGCTAATACACGAGGTTGATATGGCAATGTATGAAGCTAAGGCTGACGGTGGAAATCGAGTTAAGGTTAGTAAGAAATACTTAGATATGGCCATTGGGGATGCGGGGTTAGAAAAAGATGAATCAGCAGCAGAAAAACTGAAACTGATTCAAGCCAATATTTATTCTAAGTTTTCTGAGAGAAAATATAAGAAGCTGGAAAATAAAATTGATGATAGCCAATATGAAGCTATTAACTTGCTAGTTGCTTTAGCTGCATCTCGTGATGATGAGACTGGTGAGCACCTCATTAGAACCCAAAAATATAACTTTGCTATAGGAACTCGCTTATTACAGTTGGGATTTTATGTGGATCAACTGGATAATAATTTGATTGAGATGATATGCCGAGCTGCGCCATTGCATGATATTGGAAAAGTGGCTATACCCGATTCCATACTTAGAAAACCAAGTCATCTAACGGAGGTAGAGTGGGAAATCATGAGGACGCATACGTCACTTGGCGCGAGCATTTTGCATTCAACCAAGAAAAATGGGAAATTTCAGAATGAGGTTATTCGCATTGCAGCGGATATCGCAGCTAGTCATCATGAGAAGTGGAATGGGACAGGCTATCCCGCGGGATTATCAGGCGAGGACATCCCACTTTCTGCTCGAATTATGGCGCTTTCCGATATGTATGATGCATTAGTGTCTGTTCGTCCCTATAAAAAATCTTGGACACATGAACAAGCAGCAGAAGAAATCATTAGAAATAAAAATATTGCTTTTGATCCGCTAATCGTAGAGGCATTTGTATTGGAGAAAGACAATTTCAAAGAAATTAAAAATAAGTTTCGAGATAGATCTAATCTAGAGAAATTTAAGTCTTAATGGATTGCATTTAGCATGCCCATTTTGCAGTATTCAGGTCGTCATTCCACCATAGACGAGTCATTATGCGATGAGATAGCAACGCAGTTTAAATCGTGATATGAAAAAAATTTGTTTTAACTTCTTTGTAGTAAACATTTTATGTACTCCATTCTTGACCTATGGTGAATGTATCGGAGATAAAACAGCCAAGAAGTTATACTCGGTTTATATTGTTCCTCAAACGGCAATATCACAGCTCTACAGTCACTGGGTGCCGCTATTAGAGCATTTAGGTAAAAGATCAAACCAGTGTTTTGAGTTGATTGTGCCTGCAACTATTCCTGTATTCGAAAAACAGTTGCTCAATGGAAAAGCGGATTTTGCTTTTGTTAACCCATACCATGCGGTCATGGCATTTAAAGCCCATCAATATATCCCCTTGATTGCTGATGGAAAAAATAAATTAGATGGCTTAATTGTTGTGAGGGCGGATAGCAATATAAATAAATTGAAGGATTTAAATCATTCGAAAATAGCATTTCCCGCACCCAATGCCTTTGCTGCTTCCTTATTAATTAGGTCTTTCTTAATGCAAGAGGGCATTGTGTTTGAGCCAATATACGTTAAGTCACATAAAAATGTGTACTGGTCAGTCATGACTGGAGATGTTCCTGCAGGAGGCGGAGTCAACAACACCTTTTTTAGGGAGCCAGATGAGATAAAAAATCAGTTGAGAATTTTATATAAAACGCCCATGTTTATGCCTCATCCATTTATTGCTAATCCCCGAGTGCCACCCAATGTCCAACGCGCTGTTCAGGATGCATTTCTTTCAATGAAAAAGGATCCGGCTTTAGCGGAGTTATTAAATAATGTGCAAATTCCAGAGCCTATAGCAGTCGATTACCGTAAAGACTATATGCCGATTGATAGATTGAGATTAGAAAAATTTGCCGTTAGCAGTGAAAACCAGTAATCAGAATACTCAGCCACCTCCTTACCCCAAATTATTTATTTGGCTGGGCTTGTGCGTTCTTACATTAATCCTTGCCAGTAGTTTTTGGACTTCAATGAGCATTAATCAGGTTATTGAAAGTTCATTTAGGGAGTCTGGACTAAATATTTCTGAGGGGCTGGCGAATGCCGTAGCAGAAAATCTGATTACCAAAGATTATGCTGCTCTTGAGGTTAACCTTAGTTATGCCCTATCTAATAACAATCTCCTATCTGCTGCAATAACAGATAAGAATGGAAATGCGATTATTAATTTGAAAAGGGCGGGGATTGGAATGCGGCCCAATCTAGACTTTAGCAGTAAGTTTACCGCCCTAGAGGGTATAGCAGTCAAGCCATTTAATGAGAGCGAGGTAATTGGTTTAGTTTCTTGGTACCCCATTATTCGAGGAATTCATATTGGATGGGTGAGGGTGGAAGCCTCCAAAATAGACTCACAGAAAATTTTAAGCACTTTATCATTGAATGCACTCCTTACGCTTTTCTTATCACTTGGTCTAATTGTTTTATTTAGCTTCTGGAAACTACGAAATTATTTTTCTGATGTTAGTAGATGGAATGAAAATATAATAGACACAAATAAAATCAAAGAGCGAGAAGTAATTCACTCCCATATCTTGATGATGGAAGCGCTTGGGCAAATGGTCGCCAAAAGGGATTCTGAAACTGGTGCGCATAACTACCGCGTGACCTATGTCGCCATTCGAATTGCCGAAGTGATGGGCTATGAAAAGGCTGCAATGCAATCTCTCATTGCGGGAAGCTTCTTACATGATATTGGCAAAGTTGCTATTCCAGATTCAATCTTGCTCAAACCAGGCGCATTGTCAGATGCGGAGTGGGAAATCATGAAAACGCATGTTGCTCATGGCGAGCAAATGGTAATGCATATCGGATGGCTCTCTAAAGCCCATGAAATCGTTGCTAATCATCATGAAAAATGGGATGGAACTGGATATCCTAAGAGAGTTACCGGTTCCGATATTCCGATGTCTCCTAGGATATTTATGGTGGCCGATTCCTTTGATGCGCTTTGCTCTGAGAGGCCTTACAAAAAAGCCTTTGATTATGAAACATCAATGAACATAATTTATCAAGAAACCGAAACACATTTTGATCCTCAAGTCGTTCATATTTTTTCCTCGATCTCAAAAGAAATTTATGAAGATCTGGCTAGGTTAAGTCAAGCTGAAATAAAGGAATTGGTAGCTAGCAGAGTAGATTTATTTTTTTATAATGACTAAGGTGCTTTTTCACTATTTGAACTCTCGTTAGGATTAAGTTATCGCTATGACCTGCATCGATCTATATTAATGCAGCCGGTCTTTTCCCATCGTATACTCTAATTTAAGACTCTTAGCACGGAGTTTTTTTATATCTGAGGTGTTGTTGATGAAAAAGTTTGATATCGTTTCAATTTTCTTTGGTCTTATACTGACAGCGATTGCGGCGTATTTCATGTTGAGGTCTTCACCTAGCCAAAGTGCTCCTGCAACATCTATACCAACAGTGCAGATTGGTAATCTCCTCTGGGATCAAACGGAGATGACGATTGGTGACGTCAAAGGATTTGCTGCTACTGGATTTGTGAGTGTTGCAGAAAGCAAGGGCGGGGGCCTTTCTTATGAAGCGGGCTTTGTGCAAAAGAAAGGGTGGACCTGGAAAATGCCTTATGGCGTTCCCGCTAATGATTCTGAACCCGCAGTACACCTCAATCAGAAAGAAGCAGAATCGATTTGTCGTTACTACGGAAAGCGTTTGCCTACGGATGCTGAATGGACTTCTGCTGCATTCTTAGAACAAAGGTCTATTCCACCTGGTGGGTTTGACAAAGGTCAACGTTATCCTTTTCCGGGAGGCAGCACTCCCCAAGCTTCTCATTGCTTAAGTGGCTGTGGTGATTACAAAGGGCTTGCGCCACCAGGCGCTCTCAATCGCGGAACTGGTCATGTACTGGCTGGCAGCACAAAGCCAGGTGTTAATGGAATGTATGACATGGGTGGGAATGTCTGGGAATGGACAGCTACCGAAAGAAACGGTGGTTATATTACTAGGGGCGCTTCCTGGTGGTACGGGCCTGAAAGGCAGCAAGAATCCGATCTGGAATCTAAACCAGGAGAGATTGCTGTGGTTTATATCGGATTTCGGTGCGTAACCGATGCCGTGAAACAATAGGGGATGACTAGTCCCGTAGTAGATTCTTCCGAGATCGAAGTTACCGCTGATTACCAGGCAGTAATTGATGCCATTGAGCGTCATGACCCTTATATATTTGTTAGCGGCAAAGCGGGAACTGGCAAGACTACTTTAATTGGTTATTTACGCGAGCTCATCCCTGGCAACGTAGTAGTCGTTGCCCCAACAGGTGTAGCTGCATTGCAGGTGAAGGGTGTCACCATTCACTCTTTCTTTAGACTGCCACCACGCCTAATCTTTCCTGAAGAGGACATCAAACCCCTACGGGATAAGCGCCTCTACAAAGATATTCGCTTACTCATTATTGATGAAATCTCGATGGTACGCGCCGATGTCGTCGATGCAATGGACTTATTCTTACGCGAGAATGGCCCTCAAAAAGGCAAGCCGTTTGGCGGAATTCAGGTCATGTTTGTCGGGGATCTTTTTCAGTTACCACCAGTAGTCTCCAGTGCTGATATGCAAGTATTAGCCGATCGTGGCTATGAGGGGCCCTATTTTTTCTGCGCTATGGCATTGCATCGCAAAGATGTCACGATGGTAGAGCTTTCCAAAATTTTCCGCCAAAAAGATGAGCACTTTGCTAGCCTCTTGAATCAAATTCGGATTAATCAGGATGTTGATGAGGCAATTGATACGCTCAATGCCCAATGCTATCGCCAGGACCAAGAGGTAGATGAACAAACGATCACCTTAACGACGACTAATGCCAGGGCAGACCAAATCAATGGCGCTGGTTTACGTGCTATCACCACGGATCCCAAGGTCTACGCCGGCAAAACTACCGGGAAATTCAATATTGACGAGCGTAATCTACCTTCACCGAATAATCTAGCGCTTAAGCTTGGCGCCAAAGTGATGTTTACCGCAACCGACCCTGGCTTTCCCAAGCGTTGGGTGAATGGCACGATTGGAGTGGTGCGTGAGTTGCTGCCTGATAAGGTTAAGGTCATGGTACAGAATGGACCTTATGCCAATACTGTCGAGGTTACAGGGCATCAGTGGGAATCCTATCGTTACGATCACGACATGATGTCCGGAAAAATTTCTCCGAGCATTATTGGTACGTATGTGCAAATACCATTAATGCTGGCTTGGGCTGTCACTATCCATAAGAGTCAGGGCAAGACACTGGATAAAGTGAAGGTCGATCTTTCTTCTGGCGCCTTTGCATCAGGTCAAGTCTATGTTGCCTTAAGCCGCTGCAAAACCATTGAAGGCATTTCTCTGCAAAGACCAATAGAGCCGAGAGATGTGAGCTGTGACCCAGAAATCAAACGCTTTTATCTCAACTGCTTGCCAAATAGGGTTTAAGCGTAATTAACATGGTTTCTTTAATGTAATAACATTGTTATTACTATGAATAAGAAACGTCTTCCTGCAAATGATCAAGGCCATGCACTTCAAGTTGCAGTGAGGGCTATTGGCAATTCTAAAGGTGTGGTCATTCCAAAGATTATCCTTGAGCAATCTGGAATAGAGGGAGTGGTTGAAATGTCTGTAGAGGGAGAAAAAATCATACTCAGCAAGCCTAAACAAGCAGTGCGAAAGCAGTGGAGTCAAGATGCTAAAGGTATTGCACAAGCTGGGGAAGATGAGCTGGTACTTGGAGAATTTGGTAATGAAGAGGATAAGGATTGGGTTTGGTAAAAAGTATCGTTTCTCGTGGAGAGATTTGGCTCGTTAATTTAAACCCAACAATTGGAAGTGAAATTAAAAAAACTCGTCCTTGCGTAATAGTTTCGCCACAAGATTTAAATGATCATCTTCGCACTGTGATGGTTGCAGCAATGACTAGCAAGGGGCGAGCAGCAGGGTTTCGTGTTCCCATTAGCCATGATGGCAAAAAAGGTCTGATTTTGTTGGACCAAATTAGAGCAGTTGATAAGGCGCGCTTAATTAAAAAAATTGGAATGGCAAGCGCAAAAACTCTACATGCAAGCTTAGGAGTTTTACAAGAAACCTTTGCGATATAACAAGACCTTAAAACCCAGCAGCCAACCCATCTCGACGGTGATCACTACCAGCTATATAAGCAGAATCAGCCCCATCACTAATTTTGGCAATCGCCTGGGCACTGCCAAAATCTAAACTGTTCGTTGGCATCACCGTTACTTCATGCCCCCTATTTTTGAGCCCCTCAACAACATTTGCAGGCATCGCCGCTTCAACTGTGAGCTTGCCTAAGTCATCAATACGCCAGCGGGGGGCATCCGAACATGCTTGCGGATTCAGATATTCATCCACAAAGCGCATGACAAACTGAATATGACCTTGGGGCTGCATATTACCGCCCATCACGCCAAAGGCCATTGCGGGTTTTCCGTTTTTGGTGAGAAAGGCGGGAAGAATAGTATGGAAAGGGCGCTTGCCTGGGGCAACCTGATTTGGGTGATCATTCTCCAAATTAAAACTCATGCCACGGTTATGGAAGGCAATGCCTCCCGGTGCAACTACTCCAGAACCAAAGCCTTTAAAGTTCGACTGAATATACGAGATCATCATGCCAGATTCATCTGCAGCGCATAAATACACTGTGCCACCAGAGTGCGGATCACCAGGACCATAAGAACCGGCTTTATTGTGATCAATCAAGGCTGCACGGCTAGCTAGATAATCTTTATTTAGCAATGCACTTACTGGCATAGTCATGGAGCGAGCATCAGATACATAAGCATAGGCATCAGCAAAGGCCATACGCATTGCCTCTATCTGTAGATGAATGCGTTGTGCAGAATTGGCTGGGTATTGCTTGACATTTGCAGCTTGCAAAATACCTAAAGCGATTTGTGCAGCAATACCAGAACCATTCGGAGGGATTTCATGGAGGGTGTACTCGCCATAATCAAAGGCGAGAGGTGCTACCCATTCCGTTTGGTTATCAGCGAAGTCCTGCATGGTGAAGCAGCCACCAGAAGCTTGAGCGAAGTCCACCATGCTTTGCGCAAGTGAGCCTTTATAAAATGATTCACCTTCAGTAGCAGCGATCTCTTTCAAAGTTTTGGCTTGCGCAGGAAATTTCCAGATCTGACCTGCTTGAGGAGATTTGCCATCAATCAGAAACGATTCTGAAAATCCAGGTTGATTTTTGAGAATCGGAATCGCTTCTCGCCATTGACGTGCAATCACGGGAGAAACTGGAAAGCCATTTTCAGCATAGTCAATCGCACGTTTAAATAATTGCGCAAAAGGGAGCTTGCCAAATTTTTTGGAGAGCTCAACCCAGCCAGCAACCATGCCAGGCACCGTCACGGTATTCCAGCCAATCAGATCCATTGCAGATTTGCCGGAGAAATATTCTGGAGTCCAAGCAGATGGAGCGCGGCCTGAGGCATTTAAGCCATGGAGTTCCTTACCGTCCCACAAAATGGCGAAGCCATCACCCCCTAAGCCATTCATAGTGGGCTCAACTACTGTGAGAGTGATAGCGGATGCGAGTGCGGCATCAACCGCATTGCCACCATTCTGCAGAGCTTCAATACCTGCTTGGGTAGCGAGAGGTTGGGAACTAGCGACGCTATTTCTGGCTAGTACTGGGGCACGACCACCACCAAAGGGAGGGGAAATCAACATGGGCATCTATCAATCAACTTTAATATTCGCTGACTGTACTACCTTCTCCCATTTATTGGCTTCATTCGCAGTAATTTCTGCTAATTTCTCAGAGTTTGCAAACTGAGGATGAATACCTTGGGCTGCCATGCGTGCCTTGAAATCGGGATTAGTCAGAATCTTGCGGATCTCTCGTTCCATTTTAGAAATAATGGCGGGCGAAACCCCTTTAGGGACATATATGGCATAGAAATTCTCCACATCAAATTGTTTCATGCCATCTTGCGCTAAGGTGGGTACATTTGGCATCAGAGGGGAGCGTTCAGCAGCAGCAATAGCAATTGGGCGTAACTTACCACTCTGAATATGGGGCAATGAAGCGGTCACGCTATCAAACATCATCAAAGTATTGCCGGCAATTAAGTCGGGCAGGGCAAAGCTACTGCCTTTGTAAGGAATGTGAGTGCCTGTTGCGCCAATGCGCTGCATAAATAAAGTGGACTCCAAGTGTGAAAGGCTGCCATTACCTTGTGAGGCGTAATTAAAGTCCCCCTTTTTGGATTTGATGAAGGTAATCAACTCGGGTAGATTTTTTGCTGGTACGCTAGGGTTCACCACAATCAGATGAGGAATGGTGCCTACAAGAGCAACTGGTGCGAAGTCTTTGCGCAGATCAGCTGGAGGATTTTTAAACAAGGCTGAAGAAATCGATTGATTGGTCAGTGCGCTGAAATGAATGGTGTAACCATCGGGCGCCGCTTTAGCCGCAGCTTGCAAACCAATCATGCCACCGGCACCCGGTTTATTTTCAATCACGATAGCCTGACCTAATAAATCACCCAGTGGTGCTAACACCGCCCTGGCAAATATATCTGTTGAGCCGCCAGCAGGAAAGGAGAGTATGGCGACGATTGGTTTTTTGGGCCAATCGGTATCTGCAGTTGCAAAAGTGGAACCAAGTAAGCTTAAAAGTAGGCAAATACTCAGAAGTAAGGATTTCAGGTGTGTCATTTTGAGGTCCATGAGGTTGATGGGTAATATAGTATTAGATATTCAAGATGCAGTTCATAAATTCATATAGAGAGACAGATGACCACTTCTAGCAACAGCCCAAAAGGGATTGATATGTCTGCTTATTGGCTGCCATTTACCCCTAATCGCTATTTTCATCAGCATCCGAAGATGATGCAGTCAGCCAAAGGAGCTTACTACTTTGATGATCAGGGTCGTAAGCTTTTTGATGGTCTTTCTGGGCTTTGGTGCTCCCCCTTGGGGCATGCTGATCCACGTATTGGTGCAGCCATCACAAAGCAGTATGAAACCATGGACTATTGCCCTGCATTTCAGATGGCAAGTGAGGCAACTTTTAGTTTGGCTCATCGTGTAGCACAGATGGCACCCAAAGGTTTAGACAAAGTATTTTTTACCAACTCTGGATCTGAAGCAGTAGACACTGCCTTAAAAATTGCGATTGCTTATCACCGCGTGATGGGCAATGCATCCCGTACCAGAATGATTGGTCGTGATCGTGCATATCACGGTGTAGGTATGGGCGGTATTTCAGTTGGTGGCATGGTTGCGAATCGCAAAATGTTTACTAGCCTGATGATTCCTGGAGTGGATCATTTGCCACATACTCTGAATTTATCTCAAATGGCTTTCTCCAAAGGTCAACCCACGTGGGGCGCGCATCTTGCTGAGGAATTAGAAAAGATTGTTGCCTTGCATGATGCCAATACGATTGCAGCGGTAATACTCGAGCCAGTGCAAGGCTCAACCGGTGTGATCGTGCCGCCAGAAGGTTATCTGCAAAAGATTCGAGAGATTTGCACTAAGCACAGCATTCTCCTCATTTTTGATGAAGTCATTACGGGCTTTGGTCGTCTAGGTGCCAACTTTGGCGCTGATCGCTTTGGAGTAGTGCCTGACATGATTACTTTTGCAAAAGCCATTACTAATGGAGTCATTCCTTTAGGTGGCGTCATTGTGCGCGGCGACATTTATGACAGCATTATTGCTAATGGGGGGCAAGAGCAAGCAATTGAGTTCTTTCATGGGTATACCTATTCAGGGCATCCGATGCCTACTGCAGCCGCTCACGCAGTACTGGATATATTTGAGTCGGATGATTTAGTAAATCGTGCAAAAGCACTGGAGCCAGTATTAGAAAATTCACTACATGCTCTTAAAGGCAAGTCCGGAATATTAGATATTCGCAATTTTGGTTTATCAGGTGCAGTTGATTTAGAGCCAGTTGCTGGCAAACCTGGACTACGCGCAATGAAGGTATTAGAAGCTTGCATTGAGAGAGGTGCATTGGTGCGCATTGCTGGTGACTGTGTTGTTATCGGCCCACCATTCATTTCTAAGCCGGAAGAGGTGGAATTCCTCTGTAGTGTGCTTGGTGATGCAGTAGATGATGCAATGAAGATCCATGCCTAGCCAAAAAATAGAATAAAAATAAACAGAAATCAGGAGACATATGACTACCCAAAGAATGCTATTTAATGAGCGACTCAGTAAGCCAGGGCTAATTGTTGCGCCTGGCGTATACGAGATGGTGTCATTGCGCCTAGCTGACCGTATGCATTTTGATGCACTTTACATGACAGGTTACGGCACAGTGGCTTCCTTATTAGGCCTTCCGGATGCAGGCTTGGCAACTTATTCTGAGATGGTGGGTAGAGTAAGCGCTATGGCGAACATGGCAACGACCCCTTTAATCGCCGATGGTGATACTGGCTATGGCGGTTTATTAAATGTGCGTCATACCGTTAGGGGGTATGAAGCTGCTGGTGCGGTTGCGATTCAACTGGAGGACCAAGAGTTCCCTAAAAAATGTGGGCACACCCCAGGTCGCAGAGTTATTCCCATGGAGGATATGGTGAAAAAGATTGAGGTTGCAGTTGCATCTCGTATTGATCCTCGTTTCAAAATTATTGCAAGAACCGATGCCAGGACAACCCTGGGGCTAGATGAGGCACTGCGACGTGGTGAAGCCTATGCTCGTGCTGGTGCTGATATTTTATTTATTGAGTCTCCAGAGAGCCGTGAAGAGATGAAGCGTATTGGACAAACTTTTCCAGATCATCCCTTAATTGCCAATATGGTAGAGAAGGGTAGAACCCCGGTCTTCTCCAAAATAGAGTTAGAACAATTAGGCTACAAAATTGCCATCTTTCCAGTAACTGCTTTGCTTGCTTCGGTTCAGGCGATGACCAAGGTATATGATCACTTCAAAGACTCTGGATCCTCCATTGATAATCCCGTTGACTTATATGACTTTGCGGATTTATCTAAGTTGATGGGTTTTGAAGATGTTTGGGAGTTTGAAAAACGCTTTGTCGAAACTAAATAAGAGGTAATTATGAAATTACATCGCTACCTAACATCGGCAGTTATTTTCCTTGTGGCTCTGAGTCCCTTACTCAGCTTGGCCCAAGATAATTATCCCAATCGACCAATACGTCTCATTATTCCTTTTACTCCGGGTGGTGTTACGGATACGTCTGGCCGCTTTATTGCGGAGCAGTTATCCTTAAAGTTAGGTCAACAAGTCATTGCGGATAACAAACCGGGAGCCTCTGGAAATATCGGCTCTCAGATGGTTGCTTCTGCAGAGCCAGATGGATATACCTTGTTATTAGGTTATGCGGGTACCTTATCCATTAATCCTTCACTTTTTGACAAAGTTCCATTTGATAGCGTCAAAGACTTTTCGCCTATCGGAAAAATCGGTGATGCCATTTTGATTGTCGTAGCGAATAATGATTTTCCAGGTAAGACCTTGGCAGATGTGATTGCGTACTCCAAAAAAGATCCCAATGGGCTTTCTTATGGGACATCTGGTACTGGAGGAACACCTCACATTGCAGGTGAATTATTTAGGCAAAAAACGGGTGCCAATCTAGTTCACATTCCATATAAAGGGGGTGGTCAAGCCTTGTTGGATTTGTTGGGAGGAAATATTCCACTGGTATACACTGCCGTCGCCGGAGCAAATCAATATGTTAATTCTGGGCGAATTAAAGCGATTGCGGTATCGAGTGCAAAGAGAAGTCCAAGCATGCCTGAGGTCCCAACTTTTATTGAAAGTGGTGTAAAAGACTTTGTGATTGATGATTGGGTTGGTTTATTGGCTCCAGCAAAAACACCTAAGCCAATTATTACTAAATTAAATCAAGCATTGAATGAGATTTTGAATTCACCAGAAGGTAAGGCAAGACTTTTGGCGATGGGTATTACTCCCTCTCCTGGAAGCCCTGAAAAATTCGGCGAGCAAATAAAAGGTGACTTGATCAGATTTGCACCGATTGTTAAGGCCGCTCATATTAAATCTGAGTAAAGCAGACTGAGGAATTCACTTATTAAAGAAGTGATAAATCACCGGGATTGCAACAGCACTAATCACACCATTTAATCCCATTGCTAGGCTGGCATAGGTTCCCGCTTCGGGGTGAATACTAAATGCTCTAGAAGTACCGATACCATGGGCGCCAATGCCGATCGCAAATCCTCTTTGCCACCAGGCTTTCATACCCAGAGCGTTGAGAACAAAGGGCGCGAGGATTGCTCCCAAGATTCCAGTACTGACTGCAAAGATTGCGGTGAGGGTTGGTGATACGCCAATGCGCTCAGCAATACCCATTGCGATAGGAGCTGTTACTGACTTGGGATACATGGCCCCCGTAATGCTCGAGTCAGCTCCCAGAAGGCTTGCAATACCGACAGCACTGGCGATAGAAACTAAACCCCCAGTTGCCAATGAAAAAATGAGCGGGATAGATCGCCCCTTTAGGCTGGCTAATCCTCGATAAATCGGAATGGCTAAAGAGACTGTTGCCGATCCTAATAAAAAGTGAATAAATTGTGCGCCTTCAAAGTAAGTTGAGTAAGGCATCTCAATGAATTGAATAGTGCTAGCAACGATCAAAATAGCAATTGCAACTGGATTTGCCAAAGGATTTTGCTTAGCGTGTTTATAAATCGACAATCCAACCTGATAGGCTGCCAAAGTAATAAAGAGTGCAAAGAGGGGGCTCCCAGAGAGGTAAACCCAAATCTCTACGATCGAGTGCTTTTCACTCATGGGCATCCTTCTGGCTCAAAAAGCGAACAACTAAGGCGCTTGACCCAATAGTAAGAATGACGCTGCCTACGAGGGCGCTAATAATGGCTAGCGCATTAGCCTGTAATTGTGGGAGAAATAGCACCACCCCAACGGCTGCCGGTACAAAGAGTAGGCCAAGGTATTGGCTAAAACCATCAGCAACTAAGGCGAGCTCAGCATTCACCCCTTTGCGGAATACTAGCCATAAGACCAGAAGCACCAAGCCAATGACAGGGCCTGGCAAGGTTGGTAATAGAAACTTTGAAACTAACTCGCCAATGCTTTGGAAAAGAAGTATTTGTACCAGTCCGGAAATCATGCTTTGATCTTACAGCTTCATTTTTATGTTGCATAGCAATAAATCGATTCTTGTTTAATATAGTCACAATACAAGTAGGGTATAAAAAAGTAGGAATTCATTCCCAAGGGAAAGGTTCCTAAATTACAAAAATAATAGGAGATCACTCATGGCTGAGTTAAATGTCAATGGCAAGAAATATAAGGTCGATGTAGACCCAGATACCCCCTTGTTATGGGTTATCCGTGAGCAAATTGGCCTTACTGGTACCAAATATGGTTGTGGCATTGGCGTATGTGGTGCCTGCACCGTGCTGTTCGATGGCCAAGCTCTGCGAAGTTGCGCGTTGCCAGTATCTGCTGCTGAAGGCAAGAAAATTGAAACCATTGAAAGTTTGGAGAAGAACGGTCAGCTCTCCAAAGTGCAAAAAGCCTGGGTTGAGAACCAAGTACCACAGTGCGGCTATTGTCAATCTGGCATGGTAATGGCAACCACTGCGCTATTGCGCAATACACCGAAACCGACTGATGCTCAAATTGATGCAGCGGTCACCAATATCTGTCGCTGCGGTACTTTCCAAGAAGTGCGTGCAGCCATTCATGCAGTAAGCAAGGCATAAGGGGAAGCAGATGACTACAACTACAAATACTTCTCGTCGCCACTTTATCGTTGGATCCAGTGCAATTGCTACTGGTCTGGCCATTGGCTTTGATCTTTCACTGATATCGTCAGCTAATGCAGCAATGGGTACTGGCACCACTGCAATGACCCCATTAGCTTCGCCTGAAATTGGGGTGTGGGTTGTCGTAAAGCCAAATGATGATGTGATTGTGCGGATCGTTCGCTCAGAAATGGGCCAGGGCACCATTACTGGTTTGGCACAAATGGTTGCTGAAGAGCTGGAGTGTGATTGGAAGAAAGTTTCTTATGACTATCCAACGCCTGGAGAAAGCCTACAACGCAAGAATGTCTGGGGTAGCTTCTCCACTGGTGGTAGTCGAGGCATCAGAACTTCTGAACAATATGTGCGTAAGGGTGGCGCTGCTGCTCGCATGATGTTAGTTCAGGCTGCCGCCAATCAATGGAATGTGCCTTCCACCGAATGCGTAGCTAAAAACAGCGTCATTACCCATACGCCATCAGGACGTAAGACAACCTTTGGCAAGGTATCAGTTGCTGCTTCTAAATTAGAAGTGCCAAAGGATGTGCCTTTAAAAGATCCAAAAGATTGGCAGATTATTGGTAAATCAGTGATACGTATTGATGGTTTATCTGACAAGGTTACTGGTAAACAAATCTACGCCATTGATTTGAAGTTCCCGGGTATGTTGGTAGCCACCATTAAAGAGTCTCCGGTCTTTGGTGGCAAGGTAAAAAGCTATGATGCTGCAAAAGCGCAGAGCATGAAGGGTGTTAAGAAGGTCGTTCAAGTTGGTGATACGGCAGTAGCAGTAGTCGCGGATACTTTCTGGCAAGCCAAAATGGCAATGGAGCAAGTCAATATCACCTGGGATAGTGGTGCTAACGTGAACGTCTCTAGCGCTTCGATTAAAAAGATGTTGGAAGATGGTCTTGAGCATCCGGATGCATTTGTGCATAACACCAATGGGGATATTAAGACTGCGATTGCTGGAGCTGCTCAGACTATTCAATCTACTTTCTTTTATCCATTCTTAAATCATGCAACTCTGGAACCGCAGACGGCTACTGCAAAGTGGACTCCAGATGCCTGCGATGCTTGGGTGCCAACTCAAGACGGTGAAGCTTCTCTAGCTGCAGTAATCGCTGCTTCAGGATTGCCTGCAGAAAAATGTAATGTCTACAAAGTGAACCTTGGTGGTGGCTTTGGTCGTCGTGGTGCATTCCAGGACTTCACGACTCAAGCAGTGAACATTGCCAAGCAGATGCCAGGAACTCACATTAAATTGATTTGGACTCGCGAAGAGGATATGACACAGGGTCGTTATCACCCAGTCATGATGTGTAAGCTAACAGCGGCAATAGATAGCAATAAGAAGGTTACCGGTATCAATATGCGCTTGTCTGGTCAATCCATTTTGGCTGCCGTACGTCCCGCTATTGTTGCTTCAAATAAAGGCAAAGATCCTCTGGTCTACCAAGGCCTTGAAGATAGTGGTGAGCATGGCTTTACCTACAACTTCCCGAACCTTACAGTTGATCATGCTATGCGCAACACCCATATCCCACCAGGTTTTTGGCGTGGTGTGAATGTGAATCAAAATGCCGTCTTTATCGAATCCTTCATGGATGAAATGGCTGAGGCAATTGGGGTGGATGCGGTAGAGTTCCGTCGCCAACATATGGGCAAACATCCACGTGCAATCGCTGTCTTAAATGCCGTAGCAGATGGCATTGGTTGGACTAAACCAGCGGCACCTGGGGTGTTCCGTGGGGTAGCACAAATGCGTTCCTTCGGTAGTTATGTGGCTGCAGCGTGTGAGCTCTCTGTGAAAAACGGTAATGAAGTGAAGATCCATCGTTTTGTTGCAGCAACTGACCCTGGATACGTTGTTAATCCAGCTCAAGTTGCCCGTCAGGTATCTGGTTCATTTGTGTATGGACTATCAGCGCTTTTCGAGGAAGAGATTACGATCGATAAGGGCGCAGTCGTCCAAAAGAACTTTGATACTTTTGGTTCTATTCGGCTATATCAAATGCCACCTGTTGAAACCATCGTCATCCAAGGTGGCGGAAAAGAATGGGGTGGTGTAGGAGAGCCAACGATCGCAGTTGCGGCGCCAGCAGTGTTAAATGCGTTCTACCGCGCTACTGGACAACGTTTGCGTACAGTGCCCTTAAAAAATAGCGGCATTAAGTTGGTTTAAGAAGTTCACTGTGAAATTGCAAGGATGAGAATGAGGTATGTACTAGTATCGCTGTTGCTAGTCTTCCTCAGTCTCAGTTCGGCGCAGGCTCAAATAGTAGTGGGGGATTCGATTTATGAATCCCTTTCTTCTGCACCTGGTGATGTTAGTAGGGGGCGCATTATTGTTGCTAGTCGTCAAACAGGCTTATGCTTGCTGTGCCACAGCGGACCCTTTCCTGAGGAACGATTCCAGGGGAATTTAGCTCCCGAACTCACTGTCAGTAGTGCACAACTCAGTGCGCCGCAATTAAGAGCGCGCATTGTTGACGCTAGCCGTTTTAATCCGAATACCATCATGCCAGCTTATTACAAATCCGGAAACCTGAATCGTGTTGCTCCAAAATTTGCAGGACAAACCATATTAAATGGCCAAGAGATTGAGGATGTTGTAGCATTCCTGGTCAGTCTCAATTCCCAGAATTCAAGATGAAGACGAATATGAATTTCCTTCCAAGAATGCATCGCCGTGATTGGCTGAGAAGCATCCAAAAGCTCGGTTTTATAGCCCTCGGCTCTTGGTTTTCTCCCTCATTGGTATTTGCTAAGAAGGAAGATGCAGATGAGGCGATCAAAAAAATTACTGGTGGCGCAATGATTAAAGATGGGCGCGTTACATTAGTCATTCCACCACTCGTAGAAAACGGGAATTTGGTAGTTCTAACGGTAAGTGTAGATAGTCCGATGACAGCGAATGATTATGTCAAAGTGATTCATGTGGTGGCGGAAGGTAATCCATACCCCAATATTTTTGCCGCTTATTTATCACCGCGTTCGGGTACTGCCAATATCACTACGCGTGTTCGTTTAGCAGATAGTCAACGTGTCTTGGCTATTGTACAAATGAGCGATGGTAGTTTTTGGCAAGGTTCTGCAGAAACATTCGTAACCCTTTCTGCCTGCACGGAGATGGTATGAGTAAAACATCACGTACCTCTATCACCATACCTTCCACTGCAAAGAAGGGTTCTATTATTGAAATTCGAGCAATTGCTCAGCACGATATGGAATCAGGATTTCGTTATACAGAATCTGGCAAATTAATTCCTCGTGACATTATTCACGTCTTTACATGTTCTTATAACAATGTAGAGATATTTAAAGCGGATTTCTTCTCGGGCATCGGCGCTAATCCTTTAATCATCTTCACTACTATCGCTACTGAAACGGGCACTCTTGAATTTAAGTGGGTTGGTGATGATGGTTATGAAGCGATTAATCAGGCGCGAATTACTGTTTCGTGAAACAGCAGATTTACCGGTATTTCCTAGCAAGCTGCTTTCTGTTGATTGCAGATTCAAGCGCTTTAGCAGCATCAGCGCTCCCTACTCAGCAAAAACAGTCCAGTTACGAGCTAATGTCTCCTGAAAATAGGGTAATGCAAGATGATCCCAGCCTTAATCCGGCAATGTTTTGGGTAAGCGAGGGTGAGAGTTTGTGGAATGTAAAGTCAGGCGAAAAGCGTGTCGCCTGTTCTAGTTGTCATGGTGATGCTAAAAAATCCATGCGGGGTGTAGCAACACAGTTTCCCAAGGTGATCCAAGGCAAGTTACAAACCCTTGAGGGTCAAATCAATCAATGTCGAGTTGCAAGACAAGGCGCGCCTGTACTTCCTTATGAGAATAAAGAGCTACTCTCCCTCACGGTATTTGTAGCCAATCAGTCCAAAGGAATGACTATCTCCATTAAAGAAACTGCGACAAATAAAGCTGATCTTGAAAAGGGGCGCCGTTGGTTTAACGAAAGAATGGGTCAACTCAATTTGTCCTGCGCCCAATGTCATGAAGATAGAGCGGGGCTGAAGCTGGGAGGAAGCTCTATACCTCAAGGACATCCCAATGCCTATCCAATCTATCGCCTGGAATGGCAGACCTTGGGATCTTTACAACGACGCCTACGCAATTGCATGAGTGGTGTGAGGGCTCAGCAGTTTGAGTATGGCTCGCCAGAGATGGCACAACTGGAGCTCTTTTTGATGTGGCGAGCAAACGGCCTGCCCATAGAGACCCCAGGGGTCAGACCTTAAAAAGTACCTTTAGTCTGAAAAGACGACTGAAGTAGCGCCGTTAATCAAGACACGGTCATGCAAGTAATACCGCAGCGCTCTCGATAGCACGGTACGCTCCATATCACGACCCTTACGCACCAGGTCTTCAGGTGTATCGCCATGGGTTACGCGGGTAACGTCTTGTTCAATGATGGGGCCTTCATCCAAATCGCTGGTGACAAAGTGGGCCGTTGCGCCAATCAATTTGATGCCGCGAGCATGGGCTTGATGATAAGGCTTGGCACCTTTAAAGCTCGGTAAAAATGAGTGATGTACGTTGATACAGCGACCTGATAATTTGGTAGATAAATCATCAGACAAAATTTGCATGTAACGAGCCAGAATCACCATATCTACTTTTGATTCAGCAACAATCTCAAGTAGTTTTGCTTCTTGCGCTGGTTTAGTTTCAGGTGTCACCGGGAGGTGATAGAAAGGAATGTCAGCAAAATCGATGCTTGCATAAACTTCACGCGGGTGATTTGACACAATGCCACAGATGATCATGGGCAATTCACCAATGCGCCAGCGATACATCAAATCTACCAAGCAATGGTCTAGTTTGGATGCCATGATCAATATTCGCTTCAAATCTTTAACGGCGCGTAAATCCCAGATCAGCTCAAAGCGTTTGGCAATCTCTAAGAAACCGGACCTCAGGGTATTACCATCAGTTGGACAACTAAAACTCACTCGCATAAAAAAGCGTTTCGAATCTTTGTCATCAAACTGTTGCGCTTCCTCAATATCGCCACCAGCCTGAAAAATGTAGGTAGAAACTGCAGCAACAATGCCCGGTTTATTTGGACAGGTGAGTGTGAGGTAATAGTTTTCGATAGTCATGGCTAATTCATTCAATAATTGCAAGTGAACCCTAATTTTAGACTGTTACCTTGAAAGTCAGGTTGGGCGCATTATTGCGTAACAGGCTGTATTACAAAGTCGGCTGGACCTAATAAGGGCGAGCTATTGTCAGTAATGGTGGGAACGGGGATATCTACGCAAATGGGTTTGGCTGAAAGTGCATTAATAAAGCTGCAATCTTTTTTAGTAGCAGCAGACGTGGCGTGCTCTAGAGGTGATTTACCAGTAGTGGCAGAAGAAGCGAGGCTAGTAGCAGTGACTGGGTTTGCAACAGCAGCTGTGGCCACAGTTGTTCCAGCTGTACTGGCTGCTGCGGTACCTGAGGCTCCCAAGGCAGCAAGAGGTGCGACACAGCCTTGTAAGCAGATCAGATTAAAGACAAGAAAAAGACCAACCCAAGTGAGTAATTTTGCTTGAGTTAGAGGCTTATTTCTTTTGACAGACAACATTGAATACCCCTGCCATCCAATCTTTATTGACGATGGGCTCAAACTGGCTATTAGGTGTCTTGTTGTCAGACACTACATTGCCATTACCTTTGTTGCCTGAGAATTCTTTAAATTCAATTGGGCGGTAGCTAATTCCAGGGCAGTTATATTCATTTAGTCCAATGATGGAATTGACGGCCTGTTTGTTTGTTGGGTTTATGCCAGGCTTCTTAAAATCTAGCATTGACATAATTTGTGCTTTTTCTCCGCTATCTTGTATGGTATCTAGATCAACATACACAACCATCAGATCGTCAGAGCCCAACTCTTTCCATTCTGCAAAAGCAGTGCTGGATAAAGACAAGAAAGCGATTGCAATGGAGGATGCAAAAAAGGAGTTCAATTTTTTCATGAGTATTTGTCCTAATTAGTGCTTATTTTTATCAATAGGGTATTTTAAACGCCTAAGGCAAGACCTAGCCAAGTTTTACTTGATGGTCAATTCGAGCTGACGCTTGGTATTTTCGGGCTTCATTTGCAAGGGTAAATATTCACTTTTAGCCCACAGCGGGTTCATATTTCGATAGAGCTTGCTCTGTACCCAGCCGGATTGTCCAGTCTGATAGATAAAGAGGGACTTTTCAAGGTCTGAAAAATCATAAATAGTGCGTAAACTGGGTGCCTGGATTGTTTCGTAGGGGTTGCTGGATTTGAGTAATTCAGGCCTACCTACATTGATCGAGAATCCATCCCCTGGAAAAGGAGTCTTGATATTGAAGTACTCTCCAAGTAAGGGTACCTTGCTTAAAGGGCGATGTTCCGAGATGGCGATATGAGCCTTACCCCATGCCCAACTTTTAGGATCATTGCCGTATTGACTGCTGAGATAGTCTAGCGCCTGATCAAAAGCATTATTTGAGGCATCACTACACGATTCCACAGCATTGGTTTTCGGATTGTCACACCAAGGGCTAGCAGGATTTTGTAATGCCAGAAAAAGCGAATTTCTAAAATGACGCGACCCATAGTTTTCAGTAAATAAATAGCCTAAGCGTGAGAATAAATTCCGCGTGAGTTGATCGGCCCATGCGTTAAATATCAGAGCACCTGCGCTATCCACCTTCATATCCCCATCAAAAGTTTTGCTGATCTCTAAAGCTTGAGGAGCAAGCTTATGGCTAGACTGGCTCGCTTTAAATAAGGATAGCAAGGGGGTCGCACCTAAGGAAAGGGTATCTGCCTGCATCGTTTTCATGTCATTCGCATCATGACTATTCCGAGCTTTGATGAGTTGCACAATGCGGTCATATCGTGTTGGCATTTCCCAATCCCCGGTCAATGGATTTGGGTCATTCACTGCAATGATTTTTTGATTGGCGGTAGCGATCCACCCTTGCTCTGGGTTATTACTAGAAGGTAATTGATTAAATGGCACATAGCCATTCCAGTCATATTGCTTATCCCATCCAAGGGCAGGAGCTACTCCATATAAGCCTTGATGCAATACTCGTTTCGGGGCAACACCAGCTGCTTGATAGGCGATATTTCCTTCTAAATCTGCCATCACTACGTTTTGCATGGGCGCATAGTTTTTATGTAGCGCCTCTTTAAGGGTATCTAGGTCTTTAGCACGATTGATATCCAACAAACCAACAACAGATTGGTTCTCAAGATCCAATGCAGTCCAGCGTAGCGCTAAAGCAAATCGACTAGTATCGATACTGCGCTTAGCGCGTGCATAGGAGTCGGAAATTACGGGACCATGCCGAGTTTCCTTGACCAGGAAATTGAGTGAAGGCGATCCCTTGATATCAATGATTTCCTGATGAACTTTGAATGGCAGATAGCCATCTGGTCCTCGATACATACCCGGATTACTGGGATCAATTTGCTCAATATATAAATCTTGAACATCGGGGCCGGTATTCGTAAAGCTCCATGCTAATTTATCGGTTCTTCCTAAAACAACCGCAGGGATACCGGGTAGGGTGGCACCAATCACATCCAATCCTGGAGCATTGAGGTGGGCGAAGTACCAGATGGCAGGTGCGGATAAACCCAAATGTGGATCATTTGCCAATAAAGGCTTGCCGCTGGTCGTGAGCTTGCCGCTTAAGGCCCAGTTATTCGACCCAACACCATCTTTACCGCCCGGAAGTGGTATTGAGGTAAGTTCAGTAGAGGGGAGTTTCTTAGACTTATCCTCTGCGGGACCGGGCTTTGGATTAAAGACTTTGAGATCTTGGTAGATTTTGGCAAAGTCCAAATTACTAACGGGTTCCCCAGCATCGTATGGAGGGGTAATTTCCCAGACTTGTTTAGTAGTCAGAAATTGGGAGAGCTCTAGGCGTTGCAATTCTTTTTGCCAGTTACCACCCAAATCGTAGGCCATCATTAACATCCAGGCAACGCTATCTGTTGGAGACCAATGACCCGGTTTTGATCCAGTTAAAAAGTATTCGACTGGAAGCGCCCAGCCTAAATGGGCATTGCCGGTATTCACACCATCTGCATAGGCCTGAAGTAAGCGTTTAGCTGCAACGGGGTATCGATCAAATTGGCGTTCAGCAGCGCGCTTAATGCCAAGCGTACGAATAAAGCGATCAATACTGACGGTGTCATTGCCCAATATTTCAGACAATCGTCCACTAGCTAAACGGCGATTCATTTCGAGTTGCCATGAACGTTCAGAGGCATGTAAATAGCCCAATGCAAATACCGCATCGGTAGGGGAGTTTGCTTTGATATGAGGGATATCTGCATCATCAAAAGTGATCACGACGGAATCCCCAAGACCTTTGATGGCCCGTTTACCAGAAGGACTGGTTTGGGCTGAGTAGAGGTAGGCCATAGTGCTTACTAGACAGATCACCAAGGCTAAGCCACCTATCCACATGAGGGGGCGCACAATCTTGCCAAGGACAGTCAAATTACCAGGGGATTTCATGATCGTAGTTTAGTGGTTTTGGTGAATTAAGCCCTAGCTCTCGGTAGTTAGAGCTTCCTGAGTCTTTCTGGGCTCGCGTGCTAAAATTTCATTTGTCTTGATTTATTTAGCGCGGCAGTTACTGCTAGTGCGAGCCCGAGTGGTGAAATCGGTAGACACAGCAGATTTAAAATCTGCCGACTCAAAAAAGTCGTGCCGGTTCGATTCCGGCCTCGGGCACCAATAATTCAATCCTTTCCTCATCAAGATCTTGAGAAAAATACACCTACCAATCCTGTTATTGTTTTGCAGCTCAATCACTTCTGTGATGGGGCAATCTATTTTCTTTGATTGCAAGCGTTCGGAAAATAATTATGTCGAAGAGTATGAAATGAAAATTACTCTTGCATCTAAGACGCAAAAGGCAAAAGTATTTTTAGATGATCGGGATTTGGATCAGTCTGATGCCTTTGGAACGCAAGCTGTCAAGAGCGTCACTCTTGCCCGCCCAAATATTTTCATCGTGATAGAAGCCAGTTTTGTGCCTGAAGAAATCATGGGCACTTCCTATTCTGCCGGCACTGCCTTAACTCACATTACCCTTGATCCTGTCACTGGCAAGCTCAAGAAAGTAGAAAAAATCCAGGGCGGCATCTTGGGTGCGTCTTTGGGGAATGGAACTCACGTCAGTGAAGAAACTTGCCTCCCCGCCAAAATCCCTTTTAAACCTCAATAGGGCTTAATCGGGTTCGGTAACAAAGCCGAGTTTAGTTAGGCCGGCGCGGCGTGATGCTGCTAAGACTTGCGCTACATATTCATACTTCACGGATTTGTCAGCTCGTAAATTAATTTCCGGTTGCGGATCTTTTCCAGCAGCCTTTTCTGCATAGCCATCAAAAGTCTTTAAATCAATCGCCGTACTGTTCCAAAAGATTTGGCCTTTAGCGTCAATCGATACCTGCACTGATTCTGGTTTCACTTCATTGCGAACGCTATTGGCTTTTGGGAGTTCAACTTTGACTGCTTGTTGGATGACAGGAAGAGTAATGATGAAAATAATCAACAATACCAACATGACGTCAACCATTGGCGTCATGTTGATTTCCGCCATAATGGCGTCATCACTCTGATCCTCTTTGATATGAAAAGACATGCTTATTCTCCGGACTCTACGCGTGCACCGGTAACAAAGTAAGCAAGCAAGTCGTTACCAAAGCGATTCAGGTCGGCTACTAGCAATTTGTTTGCACGGTTGATAGCGTTAAATCCGAGTACCGCGGGGATCGCAACTGCTAAACCTAAAGCGGTCATGATGAGTGCCTCACCGATTGGGCCCGCTACCTGGTCAATATGGGCGCTACCAGAGCTGCTAATTGAGATTAAGGCATGGTAAATGCCCCATACGGTACCGAATAATCCAATAAATGGTGCCACCGCGCCAGTAGATCCCAGGAAGGTGAGTCCTTTTTGTAATCCTGCAGCAATGCTATCAACACTATTTTTCAGACTCCGGGCCATCCACTCGGAATAATTGAGTGTTTGTAGCAGTTCGCGATGGTTAGTCGATTGGCTTTGGTGATGGGTTGATGCGCCAGCTGCCGATTTAGCGATGTGATAGTAAGGGTTGCCTGGTTGATGAGTAAAGGCATGCAAGCCTTGCTCATAAGAAGTGGCACGCCAGAACTGATCGACTTGAGGCTTTAGTTTGCGTAGATTGCGTAAGTCCCAGAAGCGGGTCAGCAAAATCACCCAGGTAATAATCGAGCAGGTCAGGAGTGCAAGCGCTACAAAGCGGGTAATGAAGTCGCCTTCGAGCCAAAGATTTGCTATGCCAAATGGTGTATTCATATTAATTAGTTCTTGAGGTTAAATTTGATTAAGAGGTTAGTAGAAATTCTTTGGGGTGAGCCATTTACTAAAAAAGGTTTGAAACGATAACGCCTACCAATTTCACTTGCTGCGCGATCAAGCCGTGGAAAGGTGCTTGATTGCAATAGAGCGATATCTTCGACACTGCCCGTTTCATCAATAATTAAACGCACTACAACTGAGCCTTGCTCCCCTGATCTCTTTGAGAATGAAGGGTAGTAAGCGTCGGCATCCGGTAGGTAGACAACAACGAGTTTACCAATGTCAGTCTGAATCGGTGTGCCGCTAGTACCCCCTGTAGTAGCAGGGGCTACAGATGCATTTTGTAGCTGCGAGTCGCTCTTAGCCTCAGATGGCTTTTGGGGTGGCGTTTGTTGTTGGGCTGGAGTCTGGGAAGGTGCGGGCTTTGGTAAAGGCTTTTCCTCAACCGGTTTCTTAGGCTCTTCCTTTGGTTTTGGCGGGGTAGCAGCTGGCGCTTGCTGACTTTTCTGGGCAGCCTCTGGGCTCACTAAGTTGACCGCAACACGTTCATCATCTGATTTAGTGGGCTGCGAACTCCAATGTAAAAATTCTAAAGCAGGCAAAGCATGCAACAGCAGAACAATGCAAATAATGATCCGTTCTGACTTGGTAAACGGCATGTGAGAATCTATTTTCTGCAATAAGGCGCTCATGCAATTTCACCTAATTGTTTTGAACTAATGGAATGGGATTGTAGATCACTGAACATCAAATCTTTTGCCATTGCCAGAAGTGAAGACTCATCTTTGCTGCTAATAAACATGACCGTGCCGCGATCTTGTGACGGCATCACTTGATGTAGACTTTCTACTTGACGCTTCAATTGTCTAACCACCGCATCACTGGTATCTACCAGAGTAATAGAGTCGCCCAATAACTTCCGAATCGCTTTTCTTAAAAAAGGATAGTGCGTACATCCCAGTACCAAAGTATCTGCTCCAGCATCTAGGATGGGTGCAAGATGCTGACCCAGTAACTCTAAGGCATCTTCGCTATCCGCTTTGCCGGCTTCAATCAGTGACACTAAACCTGCACCAGATTGTTTGATGACCTGACAATTTTCCGGAAGCGTTGCAAGTAGGGCGCTGAATTTATCACTCTTGAGAGTGGCTTCAGTAGCCAGAACGCCAACGATGCCATTTTGAGTTTGCATTGCTGCCGGTTTAATTCCAGGCTCTACACCAACAATTGGAATATCCAGTTCTGCACGTATGTGCTTGATAGCTTCAGCTGTGGCGGTATTACAAGCAATCACAATGGCATCACATCCATTGTTGGCTAAGTATTTACACAAGAACATGCTTCGGACTGCAATCCAATCGCTCGATTTTTCACCATAAGGCGCATTAGCAGAATCAGCAAGATAGATGTAGTCATGTTGGGGAAGCTGACGCAGAGCCTCATCCAAAATGGATAAGCCTCCAACGCCAGAATCAAAAACTCCGATGAGTGCCAATGTGTACTTGCGATCTATAGCTGATTAGGCAATCACAACTGGAATACCAGCAATTTTTGCCTGCCACTCACGAGGGCCTTCATTGTGCATCGAGATCCCCTCAGAATTTACAGCCACGGTTACTGGCATATCTTTGACATCGAACTCATAAATGGCTTCCATACCCAAGTCAGCAAAGCCAACCACTTTCGCTGTTTGGATTGCTTTAGAAACTAAGTAAGCGGCACCACCAACTGCCATGAGATAAGCCGACTTATGTTTCTTAATAGCTTCAATGGCTTCAGGGCCACGCTCCGCTTTACCGATCATCGCGATTAAGCCTGTTTTTGCCAGCATCATCTCGGTGAACTTATCCATCCGAGTGGAGGTAGTGGGGCCCGCCGGTCCTACTGCCTCTTCGCGCACTGGGTCAACTGGACCAACGTAATAAATGACCCGATCTTTAAAGCTCACCGGCAATTCTTCCCCTTTGGCTAACATGTCTTGAATACGCTTATGTGCCGCATCGCGCCCAGTCAAAATCTTACCGTTTAATAACAATGTTTCACCGGGTTTCCAACTAGCTACTTCAGCAGCTGTGAGGGTATCTAAATTGACACGCTTGGATTTTTGAACATCTGGAGTCCATGTAACATCTGGCCAATCTGATAAGGAAGGTTTCTCTAGCTTAGCTGGACCGTCACCATGCAAATGGAAATGGATGTGACGGGTTGCAGCGCAGTTCGGGATCATGGCTACCGGCAGAGAGGCTGCGTGAGTTGGGTATTCCATGATTTTGATATCCAGGACGGTTGTCAAGCCACCGAGACCTTGGGCGCCAATTCCTAATTTATTTACCTTGTCATAAATTTCAAGACGGAGTTCTTCAGCACGCGTTTTTGGACCGCGTGCGATCAGTTCTTGAATATCTACAGGACCCATCAAAGATTCTTTAGCCATGAGCATGGCTTTTTCTGGAGTTCCGCCAATACCAATACCTAAGATTCCTGGTGGGCACCACCCAGCGCCCATCGTTGGGACCGTTTTGAGAACCCAATCCACAATCGAGTCAGAAGGGTTAAGCATGACCATCTTGGCTTTGTTTTCTGAGCCACCCCCTTTAGCGGCGCAGATGACTTCAACATCATCTCCAGGAACAATTTCATAGTGGATAACAGCAGGGGTGTTATCACCCGTATTTTTGCGTTTGCCTGCGGGATCAGTCAATACTGAAGCGCGAAGCATATTGTCTGGATTTAAATAAGCGCGACGCACACCTTCGTTGACCATTTCGCTCACACTCATTGTTGCGTCAGGCCACTGCACATTCATGCCTACTTTTAGGAATACCACTGCAATACCGGTGTCTTGGCACATCGGGCGATGACCCTCTGCACACATACGACTATTCGTCAGGATTTGAGCAATGGCATCCTTTGCACCATGACCTTGCTCGAGTTCATAAGCCCTACCCATAGCAGCAATGAAGTCCTTTGGGTGATAGTAAGAAATGAACTGGAATGCATCTGCAATGCTTTGAATCAGGTCGTTTTGTTTGATATTGGTCATGGTTTTTTGGCTTATTTCCACATTAATAGTAAGGTTTGCCCTATTTTAAGGGTTTGCCATAGAGCAAATCCCGAGTGTTTTCACTTATCTTCTTAAGTCTTGAGGGTAAAAATCCCTCATTTTGCGATATTTTCGCGCTTTTGTATTCGTTATTGAGCAGTTATTAGATGATTGATTATTAAATAGAGGGCTGTAAGCATGGAACCATCAAAGCAAGAAAACCGCGTTTTTAACCCACCAGCAGACTTTGTAAAGGGTGCTGCTATTCCAGGAATGGAAGCTTATAACAAGTTATGCGCTGAGGCTAATAATGACTATGACGGTTTTTGGGGTCGACTTGCTAAGGAAAATCTTTACTGGAAAAAGCCATTTACTAAAGTTTTAGATGAATCTAAAGCACCTTTCTATAAATGGTTTGAAGATGGTACAACGAATGCGTCCTATAACTGTTTAGATCGCCAAGTTGAAAATGGCTTGGGTGATAAAACGGCAATTATTTTTGAAGCCGATGACGGTTCAGTTACTAGAGTCACTTATAAAGAGCTGCTCGATCGCGTTAGCCAGTTTGCAAACGCAATGCGAAAAATGGGCATCAAGTCTGGTGACCGTGTCATTATTTATATGGCAATGACAGTCGACGGTATCGTCGCGATGCAAGCTTGTGCGCGTATTGGTGCGATTCACTCTGTTGTTTTCGGCGGCTTCTCAGCAAAAGCATTGCAAGAACGGATTGTTGACGTTGGTGCAGTTGCTGTCATTACCGCTGATGGCCAATTCCGCGGCGGAAAATCATTGCCTCTTAAAGCGATCCTAGATGAGGCAATTGCCTTGGGTGATTGTGAGAAGGTAAAGAACGTGATCGTGAAGAAGCGCACTGGGACCGAGATTCCAATGGTTGCTGGTCGTGATGTCTGGATGGATGAAGTTTCTGCTACTGAATCTACTACCTGCGAGCCAGAGTGGGTAAGTGCTGAACATCCTTTATTTATTCTTTACACATCAGGATCAACTGGTAAGCCAAAAGGCGTACAGCATTCAACGGGTGGCTATCTCTTGTGGGCTATTCTCACAATGAAGTGGACTTTTGACATCAAGCCAAATGACATTTTCTGGTGTACAGCGGATATTGGTTGGGTAACAGGTCACTCCTATATTACTTATGGACCGCTCGCAGTGGGCGCTACTGAGATAGTGTTTGAAGGTGTTCCAACATATCCGAATGCAGGGCGTTTCTGGGACATGATCCAAAAACACAAAGCCACTATTTTCTACACAGCACCAACAGCGATTCGTTCATTGATCAAAGCATCGAGCAATGATGAAGCAATACATCCAAAGAGCTATGACTTGTCTTCACTACGCCTCTTGGGATCAGTGGGCGAGCCCATCAATCCAGAAGCATGGATGTGGTACTACGAAAATGTAGGTGGATCACGCTGTCCAGTCGCCGATACTTTCTGGCAAACCGAAACGGGGGGTCATATGATTTCACCGTTGCCAGGCGCAACTCCAATGATTCCAGGTTCATGCACCTTGCCATTGCCAGGGATTCAGGCAGCGATTGTGGATGAAGTTGGTCACGATGTGCCAAATGGTCAAGGCGGTATCTTAGTTGTGAAGCGCCCATGGCCTTCTATGATTCGTAACATTTGGGGTGATCCTGACCGTTTTGTAAAGTCTTATTTCCCAGAAGAATTGGGTGGTACTTTGTATCTTGCCGGTGACGGGGCCATCCGCAATAAAGATACTGGTTACTTCACCATCACGGGCCGTATCGATGACGTCTTAAACGTTTCTGGTCACCGTATGGGCACGATGGAAATTGAATCTTGCTTAGTTGCTAATCCATTGGTTGCTGAAGCAGCAGTGGTTGGTCGTCCTGATGAACTCACAGGTGAGGCGATTTGCGTGTTTGTTGTCCTGAAAGGCGGCCGCCCCACTGGAGATGAAGCCAAAAAGATTGCGACTGAATTACGGAACTGGGTTGGAAAAGAGATTGGCCCAATCGCTAAGCCAAAAGATGTGCGCTTTGGTGATAACTTGCCCAAGACTCGCTCAGGCAAGATCATGCGCCGTCTGTTGCGGGTGATTGCAAAAGGCGAGGAAGTCACTCAAGATACCTCTACCCTTGAGAATCCAGCGATTTTGGACCAGCTCAAAGAGGCTGTTTAAGCGGTTCTGCGGAAATCCCTTTCGGAAAACGTATAATTGTTGTTTCCGGAAGGGTGGATGAGCGGTTTAAGTCACACGCCTGGAAAGCGTGCGTAGGTTAATAGCCTACCGCGGGTTCGAATCCCGCCTCTTCCGCCAGTAGTGCAAAATCCTTATAAATGAATAGTTTATGAGGATTTTTTTTAGTTTAACTCCTGTATTCAATCCTGTTGTTAGATCAAAATATAAGACCCCTATGAATACTTTTGGTTATTTAAAACTGGTGATTCGTGATGAGTTCCGCGCTCTTAAGGAAGAAGCTAGGGAGTCAAAGATATTCGTTATTACCTTAATCGTAGCAATCATCGGATTGGTAATTTATTTAAAACCCTTTCCAGATCGCCATATTTTCTTTGCTGCTTTTCATCCCAATTCTGACTGGAGCCAATTGGTCAATGGTTCTGCAAACCACGTTATCAATAAGACCGGTCTTGATATCAAGGCGATTTATACAGAAGGTGCGGTAGAGAATGTAGCTCGCCTGAATGATCCGAATGATCAAGCAAATGCGGGCTTTACGTATGGACTTGCTTTGGAGAAGGAGGAGTTAAATGGTATTTATTCATTAGGCAGCATTGGCTATGAGCCAGTATGGATCTTATATAACCAAAAGCGAACTGGAAAAATTCATAGTTTAAATACGTTGGCGCAATATAAAGTGGGTCTTGGACCAGTCAAAAGTGGCTCTTACCGGATTGCTAAAAAAATATTTGAGGTGATTAATATTGAGGTTGACGGTAGAAAGAATTTTCTATCAGACACGTTTGCCAATAATGGGGCTAAATTGAAAAATGGCGAAATTGACGCCTTTATTTTTGTTTCTACTAATCGAGATAGTGCGACACAAGATTTATTGCATTCACCCAATATTGCCATATTTGATTTTAAGAATGCAGACGCTTACTCTAAAAAATTCAACTCATTTGTTAAATTGACACTACCAGCCGATTCTTTAGATATCGATAAACAGTTGCCTAAGCATGATATTTCAATGCTTGCAACAACTACCAGTTTAGTCGTGAAGCGAACGATGCATCCCGATCTTCAACTGGCACTGCTAATGGGCGCAAAAGATGGCAATCGCAATTCCAATAATTTATTTTTTGCTAAACGCAATGAATTTCCTGCTTATGTAGATCCACTGATTCCCATTAGCCCGGTTGCTGAGCATTATTATGACTATGGGCCACCGCATTCAATGCGTTACTTACCCTATTGGCTAGCAGGTTTGGTTGATCGAACATGGCTGATTTTATTGACTGTCTTGGCTATTTTTTATCCTCTTTCTAAACTGAATTTCCACTTCAGAAAATTTCGCTTTACCGTTAAAGAAATTCCCCACTATAAGGAACTCCTTGAAATTGAAAAGCGTTTATGTAATCAAAAATTATCGGCTCAAGATAAAGTGGAAATGATGGAGCGTTTGGATCGGATCAATTCCATTGCAATTCAAGGAGAAGTTCCAATCAGTGAAGAGGCTGCTTACTTTAGATTTTTAAATGCCATTCATTTGCTAAGGAAAAAAATTGAGGATGCATAACCAAGCTCTGAAACTAACTCTGAGTGGTTTTTTCATTTAGACTTCCCTTAAGATGTGAGTGATGAAAACCTATGACAATAAACAGATGGAGAGAATATGATTTTTGCAATTTTATTAATGGATCGTCCTGGTACTGCTGACTTACGGATTCAAGTTCGACCAGAACATCGCGCTTATCTTGCGAAATTATCTGATCGAATGGCTTTTGCCGGGCCCCTGACTTCTGAGGATGGAAAAACGACAGTCGGCAGTTTGTTGGCAATGGATTTTCCAAGTAGAGCAGCTTTGGACGCCTGGCTGCAGGATGAGCCATTCACAAAAGCAGGCGTCTATGAGAAACCCATCATTCATGTCTTTAATAATATGTGGGCCCAAAAAGTTGGATTTCCACCGGTAAAATAAAACCTTCAGAACGGACAAAGAAATATGAAGGTAATCAAAATAGGGATTGCATCACAAAAACATATTCGGGCGCGCATTTTGGCTATTGCTAAAGGCGATTTGAAGCCGAAGGCAAGCGATCCGAAGATATGGTTTATTTCGATGAGTTCCTTGGCTCAGGTCTAGAGTGATGTAAACGGAGCTTTGTTGCATGTTATTAGAGCATCGACGTCTGTGGCGATCGTTACGAGATAACACTCTACTAAATTAAATTGCCTTAATTTGTAGCTTCCTAAACTTCACTACGCCGCCTGCTGATTGAAGGGCAATTAAGCCATCAGCAAACTTGCTGTCTTGGCCATCGGCGACGGTAACGACGCCATTCATAACAACTTTGAAATGGGATCCATTGGCTGTGATTTCCATCGTATTCCAGCGACCACCTGCTTTAGGAACGGGATCGACTTTTGCAACATCCACGATTGCGCCAGTAGCATAAGCTTGCTCTGGGCGTGTATCCCAAATATTAATTTCATAGGCATTGCTCGATGCAACTTTGCTTGCATCTTGGCAGCGAATGAAAATACCACTATTGGTGTCGGATTCAGCCCAAAATTCTGCTTTGATAATGAAATTTTTATAGGTCTTACTGCTTACCAAAAAGCCCGATGGTTTATTACCCACAATCAGGCCATTGCCAATAGTCCAACTAGCAGTACCAATAATGTTCCAGCCATTTAAGCTGACGCCATCTATCAGGTCTACAAACCCATCTGTATTTTGGGCAACAGCCCAATTTCCACAGAAGAGCGTTGATAGGCAAATGGCAACGGTTCCTAAGTATTGATTTAAGCGTTTCATGAAATCTCCCGAATGTAGATTGAATGTTGCTGATATTTGCTCAATTACACAAGTCGAGACTTCCCTAAACCTGAAACCAATAATCCAGTAGACTTCAGGTATGAATTCAACAAAATTACGACTTTCTCTATCCCTAACGGCTTTTTTGGTTCTTTCCCTATCTGGCTGTGGATCTATTGAGTCTGCAGCCCAAGAGGACTGCACTTCAATCGGCTGGCGGATTGGTAGCAAGGGTTATGAAGACTGTTATAGGGCCAGGCTATATGAACGTAAGCTGGACTATTCCAATCCTCCCGGCGATAGACCTTCCCCTTCAATGATTTAATAGGGTAAACCCTTAATTCAATCCCTTGAGCGCCGTCAAGGACTTGGGGGGTGAAATAACCCAAAATCAAGCGATTATTTACATCTATAGCTGGGTAAGCTCTTTCTTGCCTGGCTATCAGATGCTGATTCGCTTAAGAGCAATGCCAGTATAAAAATTAGAGACTAGACACTATGAATCACCCCAAGCCTTCCGGAGAAGTCAAAGTAGTTGCAGTTGCAACTGCAGATGATTTAAGGGAGACCATTCGGCGTAAGAGCAAGCTCAAAGGTAGACAAGCTGATGATGCTTCAATAGCTGAAGTGCGTCGACTCATTGGTGGCGCACCACATCGTCGCGACCTTTTGATTGAAAACCTCCATAAGCTTAATGATGAATACCGCGCTTTACATGATCGTCATTTAGTAGCGCTAGCAAAAGAAATGAATTTACCGATGGCTGAAGTGTATGAAGTAGCCACTTTCTATCACCATTTCGAAGTGGTACGTGGCAATGACCCAGTTGCAGATATTACTGTCCGTGTATGTGATGGAATTGCTTGCGAGTTAGCAGGCGCACAAAATCTATTGCTAAAGTTGCCGGCTATTTTGGGCAATCCCAATGTCAAAGTGATTGCAGCGCCATGCGTCGGTCGCTGTGAACAAGCTCCTGTAGCCGTAGTTCACCAGTACCCAGTCCTTTTTGCTACTACTGATAAGGTGGTGGCAGCAGTAAAAAATAATCTCACGATTCAACCTATGGCAAAGGATGATGCGCTGTTTGATCCTGCTGCATTAGCAGAGCAGGGCATTTCACCTCAAGGTGAGAACCAAGCAATTTCTCCAGACTATGTTGGCTATGAAGCGTATCGGGCTAAAGGGGGATATGCCTTAGCAAAAGAAATTCATGAAGGTCAGCGTGACGCAGAGAGCATTATCAAAGTAATGGAAAGCTCTGGCTTGCGTGGGCTCGGTGGCGCAGGTTTTCCAGCGGGTCGCAAGTGGCGTATTGTAAAAGATCAAGTAGCGCCAAAACTTATGGCTGTCAATATTGACGAAGGTGAGCCGGGGACATTTAAAGACCGTACTTATTTAGAGCGCGATCCACATCGCTTCCTCGAAGGTTTATTAATTGCTGCCAACGTAGTAGGAATTGATGCTTGCTATATCTACTTGCGTGATGAATATCATGGTTGTCGTGAGCTCTTAGAGCGTGAGTTGGATAAGCTTAAAGCAAACCCACCGTTTAAATTGCCTACGATCGAATTGCGCCGCGGCGCAGGTGCCTACATTTGTGGTGAAGAGTCCGCCATGATTGAAAGCATTGAAGGTAAGCGTGGTGAGCCACGCATGCGTCCCCCTTACATTGCACAAGTGGGTTTGTTTGGACGGCCTACACTTGAGCATAACTTTGAGACCCTCTATTGGGTACGCGATATTGTGCAGCGTGGTCCAGAGTGGTTTAGTTCTTTTGGCAGACATGACCGTAAAGGCTTGCGGAGCTTTAGCGTCAGTGGGCGCGTGAAAAATCCGGGCGTGAAGTTGGCACCAGCGGGTATCACGATTCAAGAGTTGATTGATGAATATTGCGGCGGCATGCAAGATGGACATCAGTTCTATGGATATTTACCAGGCGGTGCTTCAGGCGGTATCTTGCCCGCTACCATGAATGACATTCCCTTGGATTTCGATACCTTGCAACCCTATGGTTGCTTTATTGGCTCCGCAGCAGTGATGGTCTTTAGTGACAAAGATAAGGCGCGCGATATGGCGCTCAATGTCATGCATTTTTTCGAACACGAAAGTTGCGGCCAATGCACTCCATGTCGTGTCGGTACAGGTAAGGCTGCTAAGTTGATGCAGGCTAAATCCTGGGATCAAGATACCCTAGAAGACTTAGCAACCGTCATGGTAGATGCTTCTATTTGTGGTTTAGGTCAGGCAGCACCCAATCCGATTCGCTGTATTCATAAATATTTCCCGCAAGAAGTTGCATAAAAAACAATCAGGGAAAAACGAGACAAACATGAACGCACCAACCAATCCTAAAGAACTCGAATTACCAACCGTCGAGTTCAAGTTAGACGGCAAGACGATTGTTTCCTATGAAGGCGAAACAATTCTGAAGGCTGCTAAGCGTCACGGTATTGATATTCCCCATTTGTGTTTTAAAGATGGTTACCGAGCAGATGGTAATTGTCGTGCTTGTGTAGTTGAAATCAATGGCGAACGTACTTTAGCTCCTAGCTGCTGCAGAAGCGCTACACCCGGCATGGAAGTAAAGGCCAATAGTGAACGCGCTGTGAAGAGTCAGAAGCTGGTTCTAGAGATGTTGCTCTCCGATATGCCTGATGAAGGCTTTAAGTGGGTGGGTGATAGCAAGACAGAGGAGCAAAAAAATCAACATGGTGAGCTCAGTACCTGGGCCACACGTATGGACGTCACAGTCCGCCCTGAACTCAAGGCATTACGTCGTGAGAAGGTAGCGCATGACATCTCTCATCCAGCGATGGCAGTAAACCTGGATGCCTGCATTCAATGTAATCGCTGCGTACGAGCATGTCGTGAAGAGCAAGTGAATGATGTGATCGGTTACGCCATGCGTGGCGCTCATAGCGAAATCGTCTTTGATCTCAATGACCCAATGGGCGATAGCACCTGCGTTGCTTGCGGTGAGTGTGTACAAGCCTGCCCAACTGGTGCCTTGATGCCTAAGGGTTTAATTGGTTCGCAAACGGTCGATCGCAAGGTGGATTCTGTATGTCCATTTTGTGGTGTGGGTTGTCAAATCACTTACAACATTAAAGATGAAAAAATTGTGAGTGTTGAGGGTCGTGATGGTCCAGCTAACCACAACCGCCTCTGTGTTAAAGGCCGTTTCGGTATGGATTACATCCACAGCCCACAACGTTTAACCAAGCCATTGATTCGTAAGCCAGGCGTTCCTAAGGATGAGACCGCGACTCAGAATCCACAGGATTGGTCTAGCATCTTCCGCGAAGCAACCTGGGAAGAGGCTTTAGAAGTTGCTGGTGGGGGTCTTAAAAAGCTCAAAGACAAACATGGTTTAAAAGTATTGGCAGGTTTTGGTTCAGCTAAGGGAAGCAATGAAGAGGCGTATCTATTTCAAAAATTAGTACGTACAGGATTTGGTAGTAATAACGTAGACCATTGCACGCGTCTCTGTCATGCCTCTTCTGTTGCCGCACTGCTAGAGGGCGTGGGCTCTGGAGCGGTAAGTAATCAAGTCAATGATGTAGAACACTCCAGCATGATTTTCTTAATTGGCTCTAATCCGACTGCCAATCATCCCGTAGCAGCCACCTGGTTCAAGAATGCTGCTAAACGCGGCGCCAAAATTGTGTTGTGTGATCCGCGTATGACCGAGATTAGTAAACACGCTTGGCGTACGATGCAGTTTAAGCCAGATACCGATGTGGCCATGCTCAATGCCATGATCTACACGATCATTGAAGAAGGTTTGGTTGATCAAGATTTTATTAAAAATCGTGCCAATAACTTTGAAGCACTAAAAGAAAATATCAAAGGCTATAGCCCTGAAGCCATGGCGCCGATCTGCGGCATTCCAGCGGAGACTTTGCGTGAAGTGGCTAGAGAGTTTGCGACTACCAAGTCTGCAATGATTTTGTGGGGCATGGGGGTTAGCCAACATGTGCATGGTACTGATAACGCGCGTTGCTTAATTGCGCTTGTCAGCATCACAGGACAAATTGGTAAGCCAGGATCTGGTTTGCATCCATTGCGCGGTCAAAATAACGTGCAGGGTGCCAGCGATGCCGGTTTGATTCCAATGATGTTCCCGAATTATCAACGGGTTGATAATCCAGAGGCCCATGCTTGGTTTGAAAAGTTTTGGGATACGCCACTCGATAAGAAGCCAGGCTATACCGTAGTTGAAATTATGCACAAGATCACGGCCCCAGATAGTGATCCAGATAAGATTCGCGGCATGTATGTTGAGGGCGAAAATCCAGCTATGAGCGATCCTGATTTGAATCATGCGCGTCATGCACTCGCTTCTTTAGAGCATCTTGTCGTTCAAGACATCTTCATGACAGAAACTGCACTCCTAGCGGATGTAGTTCTACCAGCAAGCGCTTGGCCAGAGAAAGTAGGCACTGCAAGCAATACCGACCGGATGGTGCAGATGGGTAAAAAAGCGATTGAGCCTCCTGGTGATGCAAAGCCAGACCTATGGATTATTCAAGAAATCGCTAAACGCATGGGTTTGAGCTGGAATTACCATGGACCTGATGATGGTGTTGCAGAAGTCTATGACGAAATGCGTCAAGCAATGCATGGTGCGATTAAAGGGATCACCTGGGATCGCCTTGAAAAAGAATCTAGCGTTACCTATCCATGTCTTTCAGCTGAAGATCCAGGCCGCCCAATTGTGTTTGATGATAAATTTGATACAAAAGATGGCAAAGTGAGGTTAGTTCCTGCAGATATTATTCCTGCAAATGAAAGACCTGATGCTGAGTATCCATTCGTTCTCATTACTGGACGTCAGCTAGAACATTGGCATACTGGCAGTATGACGCGTCGCGCTACTGTGCTCGATGCCATTGAACCAATGGCGACTGTCTCGATGAATGGCGAAGATATGACGCAGCTTGGTGTTACTGCTGGTGATGTCATCACTGTGCAATCTCGTCGCGGTGAGGTAGGGATTCATGTACGTAGAGATGATGGCACGCCAAGAGGGGTAATCTTCATTCCTTTTGCTTACTATGAAGCAGCTGCAAATCTCATTACCAACTCAGCCTTAGATCCATTTGGCAAGATTCCTGAATTTAAGTACTGTGCCGTCAAGCTTGCCAAAGGTGGACAAGCTGCTAAGGTAATGGGGTATGGAACTAATGATCCCAAACTCATTCAGGCTGCGATTGTCTAAGTAAATATCTACCAAGTCATAAAAGGGCTCCCACAAAGAGCCCTTTTTTATATTTAAACCCTATTTTCTTTCTTACTACTTTTGTAGTAAAATAAAGAAAAGGGGGTCCTGATGGGTATGCCAGTAAGAATTGATGATGATCTTTATGAGTTAGCCAAGCTAGAGGCTAAGGTGGAGCATCGAACTATCGCTGGGCAAATCGAGTTTTGGGCAAAAGTAGGTAGAGCGGCAATAGATAACCCAGACTTACCTGTTGCGTTCATTATGGAGTCGCTTGCTTCATTGGCTGAGCCTAGGGAGCAATCCACTCCATTTATCCCTCGCTCCAGGAAGCTTTGATGGCGTATGACGTTTCTCAAACACGCCGTTTCTTAAGACAATACAAAAAACTAAATGATAAAACTGCCAAGGAAGTTGATGACGCTGTAGTCCAGGTAGCTAAAAACCCCACGATCGGGGAAAAAAAGAAGGGCGATTTGTCTGAGTTATGGGTTTATAAGTTTAAAAGCAATATTCAGCTTTATTTGCTTGGATATTCAATAGATGATGGGCTAAGACTAATTTATTTAGAGTCTATAGGGTCCCACGAAAACTTCTACCGAAACATTAAGCGATAAATGAGCGAATATCTCTAGCGACCTTTAGAATGATCCCTCTATGGCCAGTTCAAAACCTTCCTCTACACAAGCTCAACCAGACTTACCAGTACTCATTATTGGGGCGGGACTTGCTGGCTTAACAGTAGCCCTCCATATGGCTGAGTCCCAGCCTGTGATTTTGATGGCAAAACGGGGATTAGGCGAGGCCGCTACTGCCTGGGCACAAGGCGGCATCGTCGGTGTAGTAGATAAAGAGCATGACAGCATCGATTCCCATGTGGCTGACACGATTGATGCCGGCGCAGGTCTGGTAGTCGAAGCTACTGCCCGCTACATTGCTGAAGAAAGTGCTGATGCAGTTAAATGGTTGGTAGAGCAGGGCGTTCCATTTACTGCAGATGAGACTGGTCCGATGGGTTTGCATTTAACGCGTGAGGGTGGCCATAGTCATCGCCGCATTGCGCATGCTGCTGATGCAACCGGTAAAGCCATTCATGAAGTGTTGCTCGATAAAGCCAGGGCACATAAAAATATTCAGATTCTGGAGCACTGGATTGCACTCGATCTCATTACGAATCGTCATCTAGATACCAAAACGCAACGTAGCAAACCCAATCGTTGTTACGGGGTCTATGCTCTCGATATTAAAAATAATCGTGTTGAAACGATTCAAGCTAAATCGGTAGTGCTAGCAACTGGTGGGGTGGGAAAGGTTTATCGCTACACCAGTAACCCAGATACTGCCACTGGGGATGGCATTGCCATGGCATGGCGTGCGGGTTGCCGTGTGGGCAATATGGAGTTTATTCAGTTTCATCCAACCTGTCTGTATCACCCCAGTGATCGTACTTTCTTGATTACTGAAGCCATGCGTGGAGAGGGGGGTATCTTAAAACTTCCTGATGGCACATGCTTTATGCCAGATCATGATGATCGCAAAGAGTTAGCTCCTCGCGATATCGTTGCTCGAGCCATTGACTTTGAAATGAAAAAGCATGGTTTAGATTATGTTCATCTTGATGCAACCCATTTGGGCGAAGTTTTTATTAAAGAACACTTCCCTATGATTTATGCACGTTGCCTAAGTCTTGGCTTAGACATCACCAAAGAGCCCATTCCAGTAGTGCCGGCAGCGCACTACACTTGTGGTGGGGTAGTAACCGATCTCAAGGGCCGCACTGACTTACCGGGACTCTATGCAGTCGGTGAGGCAACCTATACCGGCCTACATGGCGCCAATCGCTTAGCAAGTAATTCCTTATTGGAGTGCGTAGTCATCGGTAAGGCTGCTGCTGAAGATATCTCAGAGCTTAAAACACCAGTAATGCCAACATTACCCCTCTGGGATGAGAGCCAAGTTGAAGATGCGGATGAGCAGGTGGTGATTGCGCATAACTGGGATGAATTGCGTTCATTAATGTGGAACTACGTTGGCATCGTTAGAACGAACCGCCGCTTAGAGCGTGCTCTGCATCGAATTAAGTTGCTTAGATATGAAGTGCAAGAGTATTACGCTAACTTTAAGGTGACCCGTGACCTGATTGAATTACGCAACCTACTCGAGTGTGCTGAACTGATTGTGCGCTCAGCCTTAATGCGCAGAGAAAGTCGCGGCCTGCATTACAGCCGTGACTATCCAGGAACCTGGGCAGTTTCTTACCCAACGATTCTGACACCTCAAGCCGAGGGTAGTGAAAACACTAAGGAAGCCTAATTGCAGCTCTATTTTGGGTAGTTTGGTGATAAGCTAAGCCCATCAAGATGGGGAAAATCCATGTCCGGTCTTAAAGAAGATATCTATGAACATGCATCAGCTATTTATGAAACGATTGCTGATGAATTAAAGAGCTGGTTCGGTCTATTTAAGGAGATTTGGCCGCTCGCACTATTATTAATTTTGGCCTTCTGCATATTAGTCTGGCTTGCCAAGCCAGCGCCTCCTACAAAAGTCTTAATGGCTACAGGTACTGGGGGATCCTATAAAGCGCTCGGTGAAGAGTATCAGGCTTACTTCGAAAAGAAGGGCATCAAAATAGAGTTAATTCCAACCCAAGGATCAATAGAGAACTTAGAGCATTTAATTGATCGTAAAGATCCTATACAAGCCGCCTTAGTTCAAGGTGGCATGATTGCATCGGATCATCTTACTGGAGTGGAATCCTTAGGCAGTATTGATTACGAGCCAGTTTGGATATTCTATCGAAAGAACTTATTTGATGAAAAACAAAAAATCCTGGACCGGGATATCGTCAAACTCAAAATTGCAATAGGACCCATCGGTAGTGGCACCCATATTCATGCCTTGAAGATGATGGAAATGAATAATTTACCCACTAACTCACCAAATCTTCTGGCGCTCTCCAATGATGAAGGTGTAAACGCACTCGAGAAGGGTGAAATTGATGCAGTAATACTGGTGGATGGATTTAAGTCCAAAAATGTCCAAAGGTTAATTCATAATCCCGATCTTCACTTAGCCAGCTTCCGCAGGGCTGATGCTT
>SESB01000151.1_pt1 | contig 50096 bp, 44 predicted proteins | sample 3171441 | NCBI WGS metagenome assembly SESB01 (sample SAMN06051867, study PRJNA518727) | freshwater metagenome | biome: subpolar coniferous forest; feature: holomictic lake; material: water; isolation source: holomictic Lake 227, 6 m depth | place: Canada: near Kenora, Ontario | collected...
CACATAAGACGTTAATACCTTTGATAACCCACAAGCTGCAGCCAAAACCTTAAGGTCGCGGTTATATCCCCACAAATCCCTGCATGGTATCAAATGGTCATGACCGGAGTACCGGTCAATGATCTCCACAGCTTCGGGTAGAAGATATATGGTATACATTTCCCCAGACTTTTTTCGCAATCCTTCGAGCCAAACATCTGATCCGTCCCTACGAAGATTTTTTTTAGTAAGCTGTTCGAGATCTTTATGGGTTATCCCGGTGAAAAGTTGAAAAACAGCACAATCTCTTGTCACAGATGCCGGTTGTTTTATCAGCGCTTGAATCTCGTTGTCATCCAGCCTGGTCCTGATCTTGTTCTTTCCCTTGCTGAAGGTGAATTTCAGGTAAGGGTTGGCTCCATAAAGAAGAAGGTTTGCCTTAGTTGCCATAGTGACGTAGGTCTTTACTACCTGATGATGTTTGGCAATAGAGGGCTGTGCTTTTAATTCCTTTGAAATGAACTGGTCAAAGGAAACAATATTAATATAAGTAAGGTCGGTGAACTGTTTGATGCCATGCTGTTCCAGTCTGTTTGCAACTCTGGTGTGCAAGTACCTGGTGCCGCTGGCAATGTCATTCCTTGCTGCTATCTGATCACGCATAAAGGCCACAAATGACCCCGCAGCTTTTTTTTCCAGTGCGATATTGACTTCATTCCCGGTTAGTAGTCTGTTGCTGTCAATCAGGATAAGCTCATGAGCCCTGATCTTTCCAACCTTATCTGAGATTTGATTGTTCAGTTTAGTTGCAAATGGACTGTTGGTAATTTGCCGTGACTTGGCATCCCATTCATTTGCAGGTATTTTTAGCCCGGTTGCAACATATTTACGGGTCCCATCAGGAAGATGTATTTCAATTTCAACCGGTGCATTCCCTTTGCTTCCTCTGCGATCCCAAACAATTTTATAGGTAGAATAGTTTCTCATAAGAGTATCAATATTTGTATCAATTTTGTATCAATTTCTGTATCACTTTTGTATCAGGAATAGTGCAATAGTACGCATTATTTACCTTTATTTAATGAAAGAGATACTAACAAAATAAACCTTGAAACCCTTGTAAATACTGTAACTACGTTGAAGATCAGGCATAAAAAAAGGAGGCCGTTAAGCCTCCTTCGTGATCAGCCTGGGATTCGAACCCAGGACCCCCGCCTTAAAAGGGCGATGCTCTACCGGCTGAGCTAGCTAATCAGCCTCTGAAATTGAGGGTGCAAAAGTACGATAAAATTCAAAAATTAAAAATTAAATGTGAAAAATATTCTAACTTGTTGAAATACAATGGCTAAAATTGCGTGATGTCGCCTTTTCCCTGCCTGGTCACCACCATTTCATCACCGGTACAGTCAACAACCGTCGAAGGGACATTCCCGCAGGGACCCGAATCGATGACAATATCCACCAACTTCATGAAACGCTCATGGATCAGCTCCGGATCGGTAAGATAATCCGCAATCTCATCCTCCGAATGGATGGAGGTGGTCATGATAGGATGGCCGAGCATCTCCACGATCTGGATGGGGACCTTGTGGTCGGGAATACGGATCCCGACAGTCTTCTTTTTGCTCTGGAAAAAATGGGGCACCTCGCTGTTGGCATCCAGGATAAAGGTAAAGGGCCCAGGCAAGGCCCGGCGCATCACCTTGTAGGTGTGGTTGGGAATGGGCTTCGAATACCCCGAAAGCTGGCTGAGATCACTGCATACGAACGAGAAGTTGGCCTTCTCGCGTTTGATACCCCTGATCTGGGCCACCCTGTCGACTGCCTTGATCTGGGTGATATCGCACCCCATGCCATATACCGTATCGGAAGGGTAGATGATCACCCCGCCACGACGCAGACAATCAACGACAATCTTCAATTGGCGTTCGCTGGGGTTGTCGGGATGGATCTTTAGTAGCATCGGAATGGGAAGAAGTTGAATAATGAATGATGAACACGGAATATTGAATGATGAATTTATTGCTGCGCAAATGCAGCATTCCAGGATAGTATGCTGGTTCTGCCTCTAATTCAACTTCAAATTTAATGCTTAAAATCGAAAATCGAACTTGATCCTTCAAAATTCGATATCTGAAATCGATATTCAATATTCATTGATCGATATTCGATATTCAAAAAAAAATGGGTAAGCCCCTTATATCGCACCGCTCAACCAGCGTACCCTTGCTTTCTTCCGAACCTGGGGGAGTTAGTTGGGAGCTGGTCGTATAAGACTTACCCGCTGCAAAAGTAGACAAATAATGGTTCGGATGCAAATATTTTTATCATCCGGTCTAAGTTTATTACATTTGCATCTGATATAAAAATCAACCCTATGAAAACAAGTATCTCGGATATCCTGAAAAACAGCTGGCCCTATGGTTTGATCCTGGGCGCCGTCTCCATTGTGATCTCGCTGATCATGTACATCCTGGATGTGAACATGTTCTCCATCACATTTGCCATTTTTTCATTCCTGGTGATCCTTATCGGAATTCCGGCTACCATTGGTATCCTGGGCATGAATAACCTTCGTGCCAAATTCGCAACCGACCGGACCATCAGCTACCTGGATGCACTGATCGCCTGCCTTGTGATTTTCCTGATCGGGTTCCTGCTGTCAAACCTCTATAGTTACCTTTTCTATACCTACCTCGACCCGGCCTACCTGAAGGCCCAAATGCAAAAAATGGTTGAGATGCTTGAAAAATACAACCTTCCCCAGGACAAAATTGATGAAACCATTGAGAAGACCCAGAAGGGATTTCAGATTGGCAGGATGCTCCTGACTTCGCTGATCACCTCTTCCGTCATGGCGCTCATCCTTTCTCTCTTTGTCCGCAAGAAGGATAAATTTGATGATAAAATAATCTAATTGATGGATATTTCCGTTGTTATCCCACTGCTGAACGAAGACGAATCCCTTCCCGAACTGGCCGCCTGGATTGACCGTGTCATGAAGGCCAACAGCTATACCTATGAAATCATATTTGTCGACGACGGCAGCAAAGACCATTCCTGGAAGGTTATCCAGGAACTGAAGCAGGGCAACCCCTGCGTGAAGGGGATCAAATTCCGCAGGAATTACGGGAAGGCGGCCGCTCTTAATGTCGGTTTCCTGGATGCCTCCGGCGATGTGGTCTTTACCATGGATGCCGACCTGCAGGATAGTCCCGATGAACTGCCTGAAATGTACAGGATGATCATGGAACAGGGTTACGACCTGGTTTCGGGCTGGAAGAAGAAACGGCACGACCCGATCTCCAAAACAGTCCCGACGAAATTTTACAACTGGTCGGCAAGACGGATGTCGGGGATCATGCTCCACGATTTCAACTGCGGATTAAAAGCTTACCGGAACACCGTCGTTAAAAGCATCGAGGTCTACGGCGAGATGCACCGCTACATCCCGTTCCTTGCCAAATGGGCAGGCTTTTCGAAGATAGGGGAGAAGGTGGTTCATCACCAGAAACGGAAATTCGGGAAGACCAAATACGGCCTTGACAGGTTCTATAAAGGTTACCTCGACCTGCTTACCATCACCTTTACCTCGCGGTTCGGCAAACGGCCCATGCATTTCTTCGGCCTGTGGGGCAGCCTGATCTTCATGGCAGGATTTTTGATTGCCGGGTATCTCACCTACGAGAAGTTTTTCAACCTAGCCTTTAAGATGACAGAAAGGCCGCTCTTCTACTTCGGGCTGCTGGCCATGGTGATCGGCACCCAGCTGTTTGTCGCAGGGTTTCTCGGTGAACTGGTATCCAGGAGCTCCTCCGACAGGAACAGCTACCTGATCGAAGAGAAACTGGGCATTCAATGACAAAACCAAGGAAAATTGTACTGATAGGATCCGCCCATCCCCTGCGGGGCGGACTTGCTACCTTTAACGAGCGCCTGATCCGCGAGTACCGCGACAACGGGGAGGATGCCTCCATCTATACCTTCAGGCTGCAATATCCCGGGATGTTGTTCCCCGGGAAAACCCAGTTCTCTTCCGAACCGGCCCCTGCCGATATCCCGATAAGCATAAAGGTCAACAGTATCAACCCTTTTAACTGGATCAGGGTTGGGCTCGAGTTGCGAAGACAAAAGCCCGACCTGGTCATCGTGAAGTACTGGATGCCCTTTATGGCGCCCTGTTTCGGCACGATCTGCAGGATCATCAGGGGAAACGGCCATACCAGGATTATTACCATTATCGACAACCTGATCCCGCATGAAAAACGATTCGGCGACAGGCTGTTGTCGGCATACTGGATCGGGGCGGTTGACGGGTGCGTCGCCATGTCGCATTCGGTGATGGATGACCTGGAGACCTTTGACCAGTCGAAACCCAAGATCTACTGCCCGCACCCGTTGTATGACAATTTCGGGGCAGCCATCCCCAAAGAGGAGGCAAAGGCAAAGCTGAAACTCGATCCAGCCTTTCAATATGTGCTTTTCTTTGGATTTATCCGCGATTACAAGGGACTCGACCTGTTGCTGGAGGCCTTTGTCGACGAGCGGTTGCGGGCACTGAAGGTCAAACTGCTGGTAGCCGGCGAGTTTTACAGTGATCCCAAACCCTACCAGGAGATCATCGCCCGCCATAAGCTGGAAGACCGGGTTGTCATGAGCAATGATTTTATCCCCGACAGCCAGGTTGTGAATTATTTCTGTGCCGCCGACCTGGTGGCCCAACCCTATAAAAGCGCCACCCAGAGCGGGGTTACGCAAATCGCGTACCATTTTAACAAACCGATGGTCATCACGAATGTCGGGGGCTTGGCGGAGTTTGTTCCCCATGAAAAAGCAGGATATGTTGTTACCGCTGATCCTGCAGAAATCGCCACTGCTATCGTTCGTTTTTTCGTTGAAAACAGGGAGACTGAATTTTCAGCCAACGCCGCGGTCGAAAAAGGCAAATATAGCTGGAGCCGCATGACCGGTGCCATCGACCTGCTTCTTTCCCGGAAGGAAAAATGATACGGTAACCTGCCGTTGAAGACCAATAAATTTACCGTAATTTCGTTCCTTGTTAATTACCTGATTCATTTTTATGATCATACGAAGCAAAGCCCCGTTACGGCTGGGCCTGGCCGGGGGAGGCACCGATGTAGCCCCCTTTTCGGAACTCTATGGCGGAGCCATCCTCAACGCCACCATCAGCATGTATGCCTATGCCAGTATCAGGCCCACCCATGATGGCAAAATCGTCTTCAACTCGGAGGATAAAAAGGAGTATTATACCCTCGATTCGGCCGACCAGCTGGCCATAGACGGGAAGCTTGACCTGCACAAGGGTATCTATAACAGGATCGTTCGCGATTTTTCGCACAGGCCGCTCTCCTTCGAGCTGACGACCTACGTGGATGCCCCCCCGGGATCGGGGCTCGGAACTTCGTCAACGTTGGTTGTCGCCATCGTGGGCGCCTTTGCCGAATGGCTCAATATCCCCATGGGCGATTATGACCTGGCCCACCTGGCCTATGAGATTGAGCGTGCCGATCTCGGCATGGCCGGCGGCAAACAGGACCAGTATGCAGCAACCTTCGGGGGGGTGAATTTCATGGAATTTTCAAGGGAGGACAAGGTCATTGTTAACCCCCTGAGGATCAGGGAAAAATACCTGGATGAATTGGCCCACAACCTGATCCTCTATCATACCGAAACAAGCCGCCTTTCCTCGAAAATCATCGAACAGCAAACCAAAAACGTACTGGCAGGGAACGAAAAATCGCTCGAAGCCATGCACAAGCTGAAGGAACAGGCCCTTATGATGAAAGAGGCCATCCTGAAGGGGGAGCTGGATAAGATCGGCGAGATCCTCGATTTTGGCTGGCAGTTCAAGAAGAACCTGGCCAAGGGGGTCAGTAACGACTATATCGACGAGATTTACGACACAGCCATGAAGAACGGCGCCACAGGCGGGAAGATATCGGGCGCCGGCGGGGGAGGGTTCATGTTCTTTTATTGCCCCGGCAACAACCGGTCGCGGGTTATCGAGGCGCTGAACAAATTCGGAGGACAAACCAAGCGGTATGAGTTTGCCTCCAAAGGGCTGGCGACCTGGACCATATAACATAACCATCAATAATCATTTTTCGATGAACAACTTTCTGGAACTGGCAAAGGCGCGCTACTCGGTAAGGAACTACCTGGACAAACAGGTGGAGGAGGAAAAACTCCGCTATGTGCTGGAATGCGCCAGGATTGCCCCCTCGGCTGCCAATTTTCAACCCTGCCACATCATCGTTATCAGGGATACGGAGATGCGCAAGCGGATGGCGGCGACCTATCCCAGGCCCTTCTTCCTGGAGGCACCGGTGATCCTGGTCATCTGCGGGGATCACAACCTCGGGTGGAAACGCCGCGACGGGAAAGACCATACCGATATCGATGCCGCCATCATTACCGATCACATGACCCTTGCCGCCGCCGAACAGGGGCTGGGCACCTGCTGGATCTGCAATTTCGATGCCGTTCAATGCAGGGATATACTGAAACTGCCTGACCATATTGAGCCGATTGCTTACCTGACACTGGGATATCCCGGTAAGGAGCCCGACGACAGGGCCCGCCATCTGGTGAGGAAGGAGATGAAAGAACTCATCCATACGGAAACCTGGGACGGGAATGTTTTTCAGGAAAACTGATTGTTCAAAACCAATAGTTGGCAATTTTACAAACATCATGATGCCATTTTGTCACAGTGTTATTAACCTTATATCTTCTTTAATCTATAGTTGTAAAGTCAAATGAACCAACGTGTTGCATATGTTTCTCTTCTGGTGAAGGATTACGATGAAGCAATTTCATTCTATACCAACAAACTGCAATTTGAAATCCTAGAAGATACCATTCTAAGCGACCATAAACGTTGGATAGTCCTATCCCCATCGGGTCAATCCGGATGTGCTATTCTTCTAGCCAAAGCTGCGAATGCAGAGCAATCAGAAAGAATTGGCAACCAAACCGGGGGGCGGGTTTTTCTTTTTCTTACCACTGACAATTTTTGGAGAGATTATCAGAATTTAGTCAGTAATAGTGTTACCATTGTCCGGCAACCATCAGAAGAGGCCTATGGAAAAGTTGCAGTGTTTGCAGATTTGTATGGAAATTTGTGGGATCTCATAGAACCTGCAAAATGAACCCGGATGAAGGCATTTGCAGGAGTAAATACTTATTTACCCCTGTAACTGGTTTTGGATTTGTGACCCGGTGATCATTTCACCAATGAAAAAACTTTAATATTTTTTACCTTTACCGAGTCATGGTATTATAATTGTATCATTTCTCCTGTTATTAAGCAACTCAACCATCATTCTATGCAAATTATAGAGTCTATCAAAGCATCCATCGATGTCAAGCAGAAGCTGATGACCAATTCCTACCTGATCAGCGAGATCAGGAAGGTGTCGGTTGCCTGTACAAACGCCTTTTCACGGGGGAACAAGGTCCTTTTCTGCGGTAATGGCGGCAGTGCGGCCGACGCCCAGCACCTGGCGGCCGAATTTTCAGGAAGGTTCTATTACGACCGACCGCCGCTGCCATCGGAGGCGCTGCACGTCAACACCTCCTACCTTACGGCGGTAGCCAACGACTATGCCTATGACGAAGTTTACGCCAGGCTGCTCAAGGGGATCGGCAAAAAGGGCGATGTCCTGATCGGCATCTCCACCTCCGGGAATTCCAAGAACATCATCAGGGCTTTTGAGGTGGCGCAGGAGCTGGATATCATCACCGTTGCCCTGACCGGGGAATCGGGAGGCAAACTGAAGGAGCTTGCCGATTTCCTGATCAATGTGCCATCGGAGGATACCCCCCGGATCCAGGAGTCGCATATCATGATCGGTCATATCATCTGTGAACGGGTCGAATCCACCCTGTTTCCTAAAGAGGGCTGACCGTGGAAGCTATTATCCTCGCCGGGGGATTCGGAACGCGGCTGCAACCATTGGTCAGCGACGTTCCCAAATCGATGGCCATGGTCAACCAGCGGCCCTTCCTGGAATACCTGTTCGATTACCTGATCTCGCAGGGAGTTAGCAGGGCAGTGCTCTCGGTCGGATATAAACACGAGATCATCGAAGCCCATTTCAGGGATCACTACCGTACCCTGCTCATCGACTATGCCGTAGAAGCGGAACCCCTGGGTACCGGCGGCGGGATCAGGCTTGCCTTCTGGAAGATCACCGAGCCGAGGGCCCTGGTGATGAACGGCGACAGCCTTTTCAGGGTTGATTACCCGGCCATGCAGGAGGCGCATCTCAAAAAAAAGGCCGATGCCACCCTCGCCCTGCGGAAGCTGGAAGATACGGGGCGCTACGGCAGGGTTTCGGTCAACCGTGCCATGAGGATCACGGGATTTGCCGAAAAGCAGCAGGCGAGCGGCCCGGGCTATATCAACGGCGGGGTGTACATCATCGAAAAACTGCTGCTGATGGAGCCGGAATTGCGGGGAAGGTTCTCCATTGAAAAAGATTTTTTTGAACGCTACTGCGGCTATTCCAGGATGTATGGATTTCCATCGAAGGACTATTTCCTCGATATCGGGATTCCTGAAGATTATAACAAGGCACAGCATGAATTTGCAGGATTTAAGGATTGACGGCACCTGGAGCCTCTTCCTCGACCGCGACGGCGTTATAAACCGGCGCATCGTGGATGATTACGTGAAAACGTGGGAGCAGTTTGAATTCCTGCCCGGGGTGACGGATGCCATCCGCAAATTTTCACTACTCTTTGGCAGGATCATCGTGGTCAGCAACCAGCAGGGAATCGGCAAGGGACTGATGACGGAAAACGAGCTGCAAACTATACATGAACGGATGGTTGATGAAATCAAATCACAAGGGGGAAGGGTTGATGCGGTTTACCATTCGCCTTATCTCCATTCCGACAGGTCGGTCATGCGAAAACCCAATGTGGGCATGGCGCTGAAAGCACGCAGGCAATTTCCTGAACTCCGCTTCAACCGGTCGGTCATGGCCGGGGATTCCCTCTCCGACATGATCTTTGGCAAACGGGCGGGGATGACCACCGTTTTCATTGCCGGTGATGCCGAAACAGCCAAAAAACACCCCAGGCAAATTGATTTTCTTTGTACGGACCTGATCTCCCTTGCCAATGCGCTCCAACAGCTGTAACCCCAAATAACCCGCCCTGCCTTGAGTCCAACCATTATCCTGCTATGTTTTCTGACCTATACGGCGCTGCTCTTTGTCATTACCTGGCTTACTGCGCGGAAATCGACCAACCGGAGTTTTTTTATCGGGAATAAAACCTCTCCCTGGTTCGTGGTGGCCTATGGCATGATCGGGGCTTCGATGTCGGGGGTGACCTTCATGTCGGTGCCCGGATGGGTGGGCTCCTCCGGGTTCTCCTATATGATGGTGGTATTTGGGTATGTGTTCGGGTACCTGACCATCGCCAATGTGCTGCTTCCACTTTATTACCGGTTAAATCTCACCTCCATCTATTCTTACCTGGAGACCCGGTTCGGATTCTGGTCATACAAAACCGGCGCGTTTTACTTTCTCCTGTCGCGCGTGATCGGCGCCTCATTCAGGATGTTCCTGGTGGTGAACGTCCTGCAGATCTTCATTTTCGATTACTGGCACATCCCCTTCGTTGTGACGGTTCTGGTATTCATCGTCCTCATCCTGCTTTACACCTTTAAAGGAGGCATCAAGACCATCATCTGGACCGATACCATCCAAACCACCTTCATGCTGCTGTCGCTGGTGATGTCGATCTGGCTTATTATCGACAGCATGGGACTTAACCTGGGGGAGATGATCAGCCGGGTGTACCACAGTTCCTATTCGAAAATGGCCATCACCGAATGGAGCGACAAGCGCTTTTTTCTGAAAGAGCTTTTCAGCGGGGCCTTCATTGCCATCGTGATGACGGGCCTCGACCAGGAGATGATGCAGAAAAACCTGAGCTGCCGTTCGCTGGGCGATGCACGCAAAAACATGTACACCTTTACCGGGATCATGGTATTTGTCAATTTCGTGATCCTCTTCCTGGGAGCATGCCTCTACCTGTTTGCCACTGCCAGGGGAATCGGGCTCCCGGCCAGGAGCGACGATCTTTTCCCGGTCATTGCCATCAGCCACCTGGGCCCAGTTGCCGGGCTTGTCTTCCTGATCGGGCTGATCTCGGCGGCCTACCCGAGCGCCGACGGGGCGCTGACCTCCCTGACCACCTGCTTCAGCATCGATTTCCTGGGGATCAGCAGGCGCGACGACCTCTCCGAATCACGAAAGAAACATATCAGGCAGATGGTCCATGTGATGTTTGCCTTTATCCTGCTGGTGGTTATTGTCCTGTTCAGGGCCATCAACGACCGGGCGGTGATCGACAAGTTGTTCACCATCGCCGGGTACACCTACGGACCCCTCCTGGGGCTTTACAGCTTCGGGTTATTCACAAATTATTCCGTCCGAGATCGCTGGATACCCTTGGTAGCACTGCTTTCTCCGGTGATCTGCTATTTTCTCAGCACCTATTCTGTTGATATCTTCCATGGCTACCGCTTCGGGTTTGAGCTGCTGATCTTAAATGGAATTCTTACCTTTGTTGGGTTATTGCTATTCCGGAAACCGCCAACAGAGGTAATAAAGTAACAATAATGTAACAGGTATAAATGTTTTATTAATGTTTAACTAATTTAATGACACATGGATAATTTACGTTTTCGTGCACTCGAACTGGCCATGACCAGGAACCGCCATATTACCACCTATCCCGACCAGAAAGCATCAGAATATTTTGGAGACCTTACCTTTAACAAGGCCGCCATGCGCGAGTATCTCACCGAGGAGGCATTTACCGGGGTGATGAACTCGATTGAAAAGGGAGAGAAGATCGACCGCAAGATCGCCGACCAGGTTGCTGCCGGTATCAAGGCGTGGGCAATCAGCAAAGGGGCAACCCATTACACCCACTGGTTTCTTCCGCTGACAGGCGCCACGGCCGAAAAACATGATGCTTTTGTCGATCCTGTCGAGGGGGGAAAAGGGATTGAGAAATTCAGGGGCAGTGAACTTACCCAGCAGGAGCCCGATGCATCGAGCTTCCCGAGCGGCGGGATCAGGAGCACCTTCGAAGCCCGCGGTTATACGGCCTGGGATCCCACATCGGCCGCCTTTATCATGGACCGCACCCTTTGCATTCCAACCGTTTTTGTCTCCTATACCGGCGAAGCCCTTGACTTTAAGACGCCCCTGCTGAAGGCCATCTATTCCATCGATAAGGCTGCAACGGATGTTTGCCAGTACTTCGACAAGGATATCACCAAAGTATTTTCAACCCTTGGCTGGGAGCAGGAGTATTTCCTGGTCGACAGCGCCCTTCACCAGGCACGGCCCGACCTGGTGCTTACCGGCAGAACCCTGTTCGGCCACTCCTCCGCAAAAGACCAGCAGCTTGAAGACCACTATTTCGGGACTATCCCGCAACGTGTTCTGGCATTTATGCAGGAATTTGAATATGAGGCCCACAAACTTGGGATTCCCGTAAAAACCCGTCATAATGAGGTTGCCCCCAACCAGTTTGAATGTGCGCCTGTGTTTGAAGAGGTGAACCTCTCGATCGACCACAACCAGCTGATGATGCATCTCCTTGATAAAGTCGCCAAACGACACGATTTCACGGTGCTGCTTCACGAAAAGCCTTTCGGTGGCGTCAACGGTTCAGGGAAGCACAACAACTGGTCGCTGGCCACCAACACCCGCGAAAACCTGCTGTCGCCGGGGAAAACAACAAAATCAAACCTGAGGTTCCTTACATTCCTTGTGAATATCGTTAAGGCGGTACACGAACATGCCGACCTGATCAGGGCCATCATTGCCTCACCGGGAAATGACCATCGTCTCGGCGCCAATGAAGCACCACCGGCCATTATCTCCGTGTTTATCGGCGCACGCCTTACCCAGATGCTCGATGCCATCGAAAAGGCCGACTCGCACGTTTTTATCAATTCGGAAACCGACAGCGGACTGCTGAAGGACCTGCCGAAAATCCCGGAGATCATGCTCGACAACACCGATCGCAATCGCACATCGCCCTTTGCCTTTACCGGGAACAAGTTTGAGTTCAGGGCTGTCGGATCGGCCATGACCTGTGCACCTCCCATGATCGTGCTTAACCTCATCGTTGCCGACCAGCTTAATAAATTCAAAATCGAGGTTGACAACCTTATCGCGCAGAAGGTGACCAAGGACCAGGCCATCTTCCAGGTGATCAAACGCTATATCAAGGAATCGAAAAAGATCAGGTTCGAAGGCAACAACTATTCCGAAGAATGGGTTAAGGAGGCTGCAAAGCGGAACCTATCCAACCACAAAACCACTCCCGAAGCGCTCAAGGCCTTTCTCAGCAAGAAAACGGTTGATCTATTCAGCCGTAACAATGTGCTGTCAAAGCGCGAACTGGAGGCCCGCCATGAGATCAGGCTGGAAAACTATACGAAGAAAGTCCAGATTGAATCGCGTGTCCTCGGCGACCTTGCAGGAAACCATATCATTCCGGTTGCCATCCGCTACCAGAATACGCTGATCGAGAACGTCAAAGGACTCAAGCAGGTACTCGACCTGAAGACCTATGGCAAACTCTCACAGAACCAGATGGAAACCATCACGGAGATATCCGAACATGTCGATAAGATCAAAACTTACGTGAATCTTATGATCGACGCCAGGAAAGAGGCCAACCGCATTGAGGAGGCTGAAGAAAAAGCCTTTGCCTACTGTGAAAAGGTTTTCCCGTTCTTTGAGCAGATCCGTTACCATGTCGATAAGCTGGAATTGCTTGTTGATGACGAACTCTGGCCGTTACCCAAATACCGTGAGCTGCTATTTACCCGCTAAAATATACAATATGAAGAAGTTCCTGTTTACCGCGATCATGGTGCAATTCCTTTTGGGTTGCACCGTGTTCGGGCAGATCAACGTGTTGCGCATCGATAACAATGCGACCCCGCTTACGAAAGAGGGTATCTTTTACTCGCTTCCCCGCACGGTCGTTAAGATTGATGTGAAGATCGACCGGATCGAAAACTACAAGGGGCCGTATGCCGATTTTGCCGCGCGGTTCCTGGGTCTTAAAAATGTGATCCCTGCCAATTCGGTTGATTATAAGGTCAGTGAAATCACCATTACGACCTACCCCGAGCCCGATCCCGACCAGTATTATTTTATTGAACTGGGCGACAAGATTTCGAAGGGTGAAAAGGAGGGGCTGCTCTCGCTGAGTGATGCGGGCCTTATCCTGGGTACGATCGCGGGTGGCAATGATACCCTGATGGGATCGGTGAAGGTGAGAAAATCGGTGGAGGCGCCGCAGGAAAACGATAAAGATGTGTTTGGCGAACTCTTCAAGTATTCGGCCGATGCCAGCGTTTTTGAGAAGGTGGACACCATTCGCAGGAAGATCAATGTCGACACCATGACGGTAGAGCGGCAGTACCTGAAAAAGACCATCATCGAAAAATCCCCCGAGCAAAAAGCCAGGGAGGCGGCCGACTTCATCTCCAAGATCAAGGAAAACCGCTACACCCTGATCAGCGGGCAGCAGGAGGTCAACTACAACAAGGAGACGCTGGAATATATGGATACCCAGCTGAAGGTCATGGAAAAGGAATACATGAAGCTGTTTACCGGGATCAGTCTGCATAAGAGCATGTCGTTCAGCTATAAATATATCCCGATCCCCAACCAGATCAACACCGAGATCCCGATCTTCAAATTTCTCAGGAGCAAGGGTGTCATCGACCTTGATGAAGCAGGGGGCAAGGTGGTCACCATTAAAATCCAGCGGGTCGGCAATACCAATACCGTTGCAAATTACCTGAAGAAGGTTGAAAAAGACACCAAAACGCATGGTTTCTCCTACAGGATTCCTGAATTGGCAAGGGTTACCGTTAAAGTTGATGAGAATATCCAGGAGGAGACCCAGTGCCTGGTAAGCCAGTTAGGCGTTGTCAGCTGGCTGCCGGCCGATAAATGGCAGGTCCAGTTCCACAACGAAACCGGCGGTATCAAGGGCCTGAAGATTCAATAGATTGCCCGGCGGATCCTGACCAGCTTTTCAAGCAGCGGTTCCAGCTGGTCGAGCGGCAGCATGTTTGCGCCGTCGGACCTGGCTTGTGATGGGTTGGGATGGGTTTCGATAAAGAGACCATCGGCCCCGACGGCAATGGAGGCCTTTGCAATGGTTTCAATAAGGTCGGGCCTGCCCCCGGTGACCCCCGATGGCTGGTTCGGCTGCTGCAGCGAATGGGTGACATCCACCACGACCGGTACCTGGTGCAGCTGCATCTCCGGTATATTCCTGAAATCTACAATCAGGTCGTGATAGCCAAAGGTAGTGCCGCGTTCGGTAAGCATTACATTCGTGTTCCCGGTTTGCTGCACCTTTTGCACGGCATAGCGCATCGATTCGGCAGAGGAGAACTGCCCTTTTTTAATATTCACAATTTTTCCCGTTTTTCCAGCCGCCACCAGCAACTCGGTTTGCCTGCACAGGAAGGCCGGTATCTGCAGCACATCGGCATAGATTGCCGCGATGTCGGCCTGTTCCTCGGTATGGATGTCGGTCAGCACCGGGATTCCAAGCTCAAGGCCAACCTGCCCGATCAGCTTTAACGCCTTTTCAAGACCTATCCCGGTAAAGGAATCGAGGCGGGAGCGGTTTGCCTTCTGGTAAGATGCCTTGAAGATAAAGGGGATCCCAAGCCTTTCGGTGATTTTGCGGATATGGGCTGCAATCTGCAGCGGCATGGCCTCATCTTCCACGACACAGGGCCCTGCGATCAGGAAGAAATTTCCGGATTTATTGTTTTTCAGGTCGTTATAAAACGATGTTGTCATATTTTCCTCACCCATGGATGTTGTTTTTTACCGGGGAACCGGCCTGGAGCTTAATATTTGTACTTGTCTTTCCACATCGCCTTCAACCGCTGCCTGATCTCATTTTCACGCTGGTTGTTCTGCGGGTCGTAAAATTTTGATCCCTTGATCTTCTCAGGCAGAAATTCCTGCTCGATAAAATTGTTGTCGTAATCGTGGGCGTATTTGTAATCCTTGCCATACCCGATTTTTTTCATCAGGCTGGTCGGGGCATTCCGGATATGCAGGGGCACCGGCAGGTCGCCGGCCTCCCTGAACGATCGCTGGGCGTTCCTGATCGCCATGTAGGATGCATTGCTTTTAGGGGAGCAAGCAAGGTATATGGCCGTTTGCGAAAGGATCAGGTCGCATTCGGGGTACCCGATCACATCGACCGCCTGGAAACAGGAGGTGGCCAGCAGCAGGGCGTTGGGATTGGCATTGCCGATATCTTCCGATGCCAGGATCAGCATGCGGCGCGCGATGAACTTCGGGTCCTCGCCCGCCTGGATCATGCGTGCCAGCCAGTAAACTGCCGCATTGGGATCGCTGCCCCTCATCGATTTGATAAAGGCCGAGATGATATCATAATGCATCTCCCCGGTCTTGTCATACATCGCCAGGTTCTGCTGGATGATCTTGATGGTCTTTTCATTGGTGATGGTGATAGGAGATCCCTGTTTCAGCTCCGTGGTGACGATCAGTTCAAAGGCATTCAGCAGTTTGCGGGCGTCGCCGCCCGAGATCCGCATCATGGCCTCAGGTTCGTCTATCCGGATGTCAACCTTGAGGCTGTTCTCGAGATGGATGCGCCCCTGTTCCAGCAGCCTGAGGAGGTGATGTTCCTCCAGCGGTTTCAGGATATAGATCTGGCATCTCGACAAAAGGGGTGAGATTACCTCGAACGACGGGTTTTCGGTGGTGGCGCCGATAAAGGTCACCACCCCCTTTTCAACGGCCCCCAGCAGGGCGTCCTGCTGTGATTTGCTGAAACGGTGGATTTCGTCGATAAAGAGAAATGGGCTGTCGCTGGCATCCTGCGCACGCGCAATGACCTCGCGCACCTCCTTGACCCCCGAACTCACGGCGCTCAGCGTATAAAAGGTCCTGTTAAGCTGTTTTGAGATGATGTAGGCCAGCGTGGTCTTTCCGATACCGGGCGAACCCCACAGAATCATGGAGGGGACATTCCCCGATTCGATGGCGCGCTGAAGGATGGCCCCCTTGCCGATCAGGTGCTCCTGACCCAGGTAGTCATCCAGCGAAGCCGGACGCAACTGCTCTGCCAATGGTATTAACATGGAACAAAGATAGGCTTTAATCTCGTTTCTCATTTCTACTTACAGCCCGGCATCAAAAACGAAGTTAAAATTGACGGAAAACGGCCATGGCTGCACCCTGCCGGAAATAATACTGAAAAATACGCGCTGGCTACACTCACTATTTCATAAAAAATGTTAAAATTATTCTCATTGAAATTCAGCAAGTTGCATCAAATGTTAAAAAATGTTAAAAAATAACGGCCAAAATATTTGGTTGCTACCGGGGTATTGAAGTATCTTTGCATCACCATACTTTAAAATCAACAAACAATGAAAAAACTTGCAACATTATTAGTTATCGGGGTAGTAGCTTTCATGTACTCCTGTGGCCCAAGCGCAAAAGAAATCGAAGAAAAAAGAATTGCTGACTCTATCCGTGTTGCTGATTCATTAGCAATGGTTCAAGCCGAACAGCAGAGAATCGCCGATTCAATCGCGAAAGTTCAACAAGAGAAAAAGATTGCTGACTCCATTGCACATGCTGATTCCGTGAAGAAATTCCCGAAATTATTTAAACCTGCCAAACCTGCCAAAGCTGCCAAAGCTGAAAAACCTGCCAAAAAAGGTAAGAAATAATCCTTTTTGAATAATAAAAAAAGCTCCGGGTTCCCGGAGCTTTTTTTTTGATTATCAATCACTTGTTATTGTTACAGGTTCTTTATTTCGCTCACCAGTTTTTGCAGCGTTGCCTTGGCGTCGCCGAACAGCATCCGTGATTTGGGCATAAAGAAGAGGTTGTTTTCGATGGCGGCATACCCTTTGGCCATACTGCGTTTCATGATGATCGTATTTTTGGCCTCCCACACCTTAATGACCGGCATGCCGTAAATCGGGCTGGATGGGTCCTCCTCGGCGGCGGGATTTACCACGTCGTTTGCTCCGACCACGATTACCACGTCGGTATTGTTCATCTCATTGTTGGCATCTTCCATCTCCTGGAGTTTTTCGTAGGCCACATCGGCTTCGGCCAGCAACACGTTCATATGCCCGGGCATACGGCCCGCAACGGGATGGATGCCATATTTGAGTTCAACACCCTTTGAACCCAGCAGGTTCTCCAGTTCATGGCAGAGGTGCTGGGCCTGGGCCACAGCCAGGCCGTAGCCCGGAACTACCAGAACTTTCTGTGAATAGCTGAGCAGCACCGCGGCATCGCTCAGGGAGATCTCTTTTACCGTCTTGTCGCCCGAGGCTGGTCCGGCAGCCGAACTGCCGCCAAAGGCGCCGATGATGACATTCAGCAACGACCGGTTCATGGCCTTGCACATCAGGATCGTGAGAATGGTACCGGAGGAGCCTACCAGGATCCCACCGGTGAGCATTGCCTGGTTACTGTACAGGAACCCTCCCATGGCAGCGGCAACCCCTGTAAAGGAGTTTAACAGTGAAATAACCACCGGCATATCGGCCCCGCCGATGGGCAGGACGAAGGTGACGCCGTAAACCAGGGCAAGTCCGGCCAGGGTATAGATCATCCAGTTTTCGCCTGCAACAGGTGTTTTAAACATGACGAAAACGACGAAGGCAAAGAGGATAAACAGGAAGGAGAGGTTGATATATCGCAGTACAGGGCTTTTGTAATCGCCGATCCTTTCATCCAGTTTGCCGAAGGCGATCATACTGCCGGCGAAGGAAACCCCGCCGATCATCAGTCCCAGCAAGATTGCCAGCGCCTCCCCGTTCAGCATGGTGGCGGCCTGGTGACCTGCCAGCGCCGACTGCATCCTCGGGAATTCCATCATCGAGATCAGGGCGGCGCAGGCTCCCCCCATCCCGTTAAACAGCGAGACCATCTGCGGCATGGCTGTCATTTTAACCTTTTTGGCAGCCATCCAGCCCACCACCGAGCCGATGACCAGTGCGCCAAGAATCCAGGGAACATTCTGGATCTCCTGGTAGGAGCCATCTTCCAGCTTTGTTTTATGGAAGAGGATGGTGAAGATGATGGCAAGACCCATGCCTCCCGCCGCCCAGAGATTCCCGCTGCGGGCCGTGTCGGGATGACTTAGTTTTTTTAATCCCAGGATGAACAGTACGGAAGCCAGGATATAAGAGAGCTCGAGGATCGAGAGAAAACCCGAAAATTCAAAGGTTTTGGTCAGTGTTTGTATCGTTTCCATAGCTTTCGGTTATTGCTGTTTTTTCTTTTTCTTAAACATCTCGAGCATCCGGTCAGTCACCACGAAACCGCCGACAACGTTGAGGGTTCCAAGTACCACCGCAATAAAGCCGAGGATCATGGATAATACATTCGTGGCATGCCCCATCACGATGATGGCGCCGATGATGACCACCCCGTGGATGGCATTGGCGCCCGACATCAGCGGTGTGTGCAATACCGACGGGACGTGTGAGATCACCTCTATCCCCAGGAAAATCGACATGATAATGATAAAAATCGCCTCCCTGTACTCCAGGAAAAATTTTAAAACTTCATTCATAATCAGGTTATTTATATTGTGATAAATGCTTTAACGCGTTCATGTACGATCTCCCTGTTGTGGGTCACGCAGGTCCCCTTGACAATGTCATCTTCCCAGTTGAGGTTGAATTCGCCCTTGGCGCTGACCATCAGTTTGAGGAAGTTGATGACATTTTTCCCGAACATCTTGCTGGCGTCGGTAGGCATGTCAACAGGGAACAGCGAGTTGCCGATGATCTTCACACCGTTGCAGATCACCGTTTCGCCGTCGGCCGTTACCTCGCAGTTGCCCCCCGTTGAGGCGGCAAGGTCGATGATGACCGAACCGGGTTTCATGGCTTCCACTGTTTCTTTCTTCAGCAGCAGGGGAGCCTTTTTTCCCGGGATTTGCGCGGTACAGATGACCACGTCGGATTTCACGGCATGGTCATGCACCATGGCGGCCTGTTTTTTCTTAAAGTCGTCGGATTGTTCAACGGCATATCCCCCGGCCGATTTGTCATCAACCGCGCCTTCCACTTCGATGAATTTGCCACCCAGGCCGGTAACCTCCTCCTTCACGGCGGCCCTGACATCAAACACCTCGACCACGGCACCCAGCTTACGCGAGGTGGCAATGGCCTGCAACCCGGCGACCCCTGCGCCGAGGATCAGTACCTTGGCCGGGGTGATGGTGCCGGCTGCGGTCATGAACATGGGGAAAAACTTCGGCAGGGTATTCGCGGCGGTAAGCACGGCTTTGTATCCCGATACAGTCGCCATGGAGGAGAGGATGTCCATCGACTGTGCACGGCTGGTGCGGGGAATGACATCCAGGCTGAAACTGGTGATGTTCCTTGCGGCCAGGTTCAGGATCAGCTCTTTGTTGAAAAACGGGTTCAGAACCGCCAGAAAGGATGTCTTTTCATTCATCTCCGCCAATTCGGCGGCCGTGGGGGGATTGATCTTGATGAGCAGCTCCGACTGGTGAATCACCTCGTTCTTGGGGAGAAGTTTCGCCCCTGCAGTTTCATAATCCCGGTCCGATGCATAGGCATTCAGTCCGGCACCCGTCTCTACATATACAGTTACCATCATCTTGGTGAGCATGGCAACAGACTCGGGAAGGAGGGCAACCCGTTTTTCGGAGCCCTCTTCTTTTAAAATACCAATAACCATAAACAATAGATTTATTTAAAACGCATGTTTTGCATGAAGTAACGCCGCGGGGGCCGGCTTTGACGCATGATGCGCCACCTGTCGCAGGTTAATCGGTAAAACCGACCCTGAGGTGGCTGCCATCGCAGAATGGCTTTTTCTTACTGCCCCCGCAACGGCAGATTGCCGCAACTTCGCCATCGATCTTGATCTTCTTTTTCTTGGCATCCCTGACGATGAAATTCCCGGTGATCAGGGCAGGCCCGTTTTTGAGGATATGGACTCTGGCGAATTTGGATTTCATCTTAGCTGTGGCGCGTGGCTTGGAGGTGACGAATTTATTGCTTTTCAGGTAGGTAAGCGCCCGGGAAGGACAGGTATCCACGATCTTCATGATCTCCTTGCTGTTCGAGGCATGAACATTGATCCATGGTTTTTTCTTGGAATTGAAGACTTCAGGCAAACCGATCAGACAATTGGCCGAGTGGATGCATAATTCCGGTTTCCAGAAAACGGTTACCTCACCATTGGAAAATTCCTTAATAGTATCTTTGTTTTTTTTGAACTCAGTGAGTTCTGCTTTCGTAACTTTGCTTGACATAATTGAAAGGTTAAAATTTTCGTAAAGGTAAATATTAATTAAATTTAACCTATCATGAAGTAGTAATTTTTATGGTGTAAAATGACAATAAATCTTTCTTCCCTTCGCAAAGATTACCGCTATTCCGTTCTGGATGAACAATCTGTTAACCCCGACCCGGTTATACAGTTTTCACAATGGTTTCAGGATGCCCTGGATGCCGGAATCGATCACGCCAATGCCATGATCCTTTCGACGGCCGACCCTGAGGGGAACGTCTCGGCACGGGTGGTGCTGCTCAAGGGGGCGGATCAGCGCGGATTTACCTTTTTTACAAATTACCAGAGTAAAAAAGGGCTGCAACTGGCTTCGAACCCCAAGGCCGCCCTTACATTTCTCTGGATCGCCGTTGAACGGCAGGTCAGGATTGAAGGTGTGGTCAGCAAAGTTCCCCGAAAAGAATCGGTGGCCTATTTCAATAGCCGCCCGCTCGACAGCCGCGTGAGTGCCTGCGTTTCACCTCAGTCGGCGGTGATCCCCGATCGTTCGTTCCTGGAGGCGATGAAGGAGGGGTTTTTGCTCGACCTGGGGGATTCACCTGTCATATGCCCTGAAAATTGGGGTGGATACCTGGTGAAACCCACGATCATCGAATTCTGGCAGGGGAGGGAGGGGAGGCTCCACGACAGGCTCAGGTACCGGCTGGAGCGAAAGAAATGGATCCTGGAACGGCTTGCCCCCTGATAAAAAACCCCGTGAAGGTTAGTCCACGGGGTTTTCTGAAAAGTCTGCCAGCGTTCTTCAATGCTATCCTACCAGTTTAAAGGTAATGTTGATCTTGTAATATTGATTATAAGGGAATTTAACCTCCTTACAGATTACTTTTGAAAGCTGGGCTTTGATATCATCTGCAATCGCAGGGTTGTCACCCCACACTTTTTTAATCACCAGCTGCCCGTCGTCATTCATGACGAAAAGCACATCCACCGAGCCGGTTTCACCGTGTTTCAGGGCAGGCGCGGGATACTTCACGGTTTCGCTGATTACTTTCTGAATATGTTCGGCCGGAGCCAATGCAGGTTTTATGGCATAGGATGAAAATCCCGTGAACACCAGGATCATGGCGGTTAAAACCAGGGTCGGAATAACGTTTAATGTTTTCATGGTTGGTCTTTTTTTTGGTGGTTAATTGTCATTTTTGAAATCTGCTGATTTGACGGGTAACTTTCGATAATGTTACAAAACAGTTAACTTTTTAACATATGTTTAACACCTTGGTACATCATCAAAGATAAACCCATTAACACATTGAAAACAAATAATATCGGTGACCGTCACACGATCAGGTGTGAACCGGCGAGGAGAATGGATGAACGAAATTCATCCATGTGAACCGTTGAAAATTTCCGGTAAAACAGCCTGGTTTCAGGACGAAAACAGGGAAGCCTATTTGGGTTGTCCGGTGGGATTCATTTGCTGGACCTTGATCTTGTCCTTATCGGTGATGCCTGACAGGACCTGGATGTTGATCCCGTCGGAAAGACCGGTCTTGATCAGCCTCTTCTGGAATTTCTGGTTGGAGGTTTCCACCTCCACGTAGGTGGAGTCACCCTGGAAAACAAGGTCTGCCTCCTTCACGGCCAGCACGTTGCTGCGGCGGTCGAGAACGATGTCGGCATTGGCGCTGTAACCCGCGCGGATAAACTGTGCCTCCTTGAGCCTGACATCGGCTTTGATTTCAAATTGTACCGCGCCGTTCTCCAGCACCCCTTTCGGGGAGATGTACTTCAGCTCAGCATGAAAGGTGTCGTTTTCGATGGCCCCGATGGTAAGCAGCAGGTCCATCCCCGGCTTTATCTTGCCGACCTCGGTTTCGTCAACTTTTCCCTGGAAGATCATATCCCCCACATCGGCGATGGTGGCGATGGTAGTACCTGCATTGAAGGTGTTGGTTTCAATGACCGAATTGCCAACCTTCACGGGGATATCCAGGATCATGCCGTTGATGGTCGACCGGATGAGGGTGTTGGTTGTTTTTCCCGATTTTTTGTTGACCCCTTCGCGGATCAGCTCCAGGTTTGCCTCAGCGGCATCCACCTCCTGCTTCGCATTTTTAAAACTGACCTGTGCCTGCTGGTTGTCGACAGCCGAGATGACCCCCTGGCTGAAGAGTTTCGACTGCCTGTCGAAGTTGAGCTTGGCATCGTCGAAGGCGATCTTCGCCCGTTCGAGGCGGGCTTCCGCATTATTCAGGTTGATCAGGTCGGGGATGATCCTCACCCGGGCGATCACCTCGCCCTCCCTTACGTTTTTACCTGCCAGGACGAATATCTCCTCGACAATCCCCGAAACCTGGGGTTTGATCTCAATCTCCTTCCTCGGGATCACCGATCCTGTTGCAACAGTTTTTTTGGTAATATTGGTTAAAAAGGGCTTCTCTGTCTGGTATACTACGGGCTTGACCTGTGATTTCCGGTATAGGTAAAAGAGGGTTGCCGCGAACACCGCCAGGATGAGAATGAGAATCGAGATTTTGATGAATTTTTTCATGGAAAATATTTGACTTGTTGGATGTAGCTGTATTAGTTTTTCTGGGTATTTAATCCTTGTATTGGTTAATTATGCGTTTTATTTAACCACAATGACACCATGATTTACACCATGTTCACAACGGAACCCATTGTGACCTTTGTGCCCTCTTTGTGCCATAGTGGTAAATTTTTAATCCTTATTGAAATATAAACCAATTCTTACCTGTAATTCTTTCCTATTGTGACCTACTGTGCCTACTGTGGTGAAAAAGTCACAGCAGCGAACCTCACTCATACCTCAGCGCATCAATCGGCTTGATCGACACCGCCCGCGAAGCGGGGATGAGCCCGGCAACCGCACCCGAAACGATCAGGATCGTCAAAGCCCTCACTGCAACCGCAAAATCGATCCCCGGGTGAATAAACATCTCGGTATTGGCCCCGGTGGATCCAAGCAGGTAATTGATCAGCTCCAACAGGCCTACCCCGATTACCAGTCCGAAATAGCCGGCAAAGGTGGTGAGGGCAACCGATTCGGTGATGATCTGGGTGATGATATTCCTGGGAGTCGCGCCCAGGGCGCGCTGGATGCCGATCTCCTTTGTTCGTTCCTTGACAACGACCAGCATGATGTTGCTGACGCCGATCACGCCTGCCAGCAGCGTACCTGTGCCGACAATCCATACCAGCAGCCTGATGCCGAAGAAGAGCCCCTGCATCTGTTCAAACTCCTTCTGCAGGTTGAAGTGCCCCACCGCCGATTCGTCGGCAGGGGAGATGGAGTGGCGCTGTTTCAGCAGCCTGATGGCCTTTTGTTCCACCACTGCCACCTGGATGTCATCCTGCGAGGTGATGGAGAAAAATCCCACGGCGTTTCCGTAATTGTAGGTTCGCTGCAGGGTGGTAAAAGGAAGGTAGATATTCTGGTTCTCCTGCTCCGCCTGCTCCCCGGTGCGCTTTGACTTAAACACCCCGATGATCTTGAAATAGACTCCCTGTATCTGGATATACTGGTTGACAGGGTTTTCTGTTTTTGTAAACAGGATATCCACCACCCGGGTGCCGATGACGGCCACCTTTCGCTTCTCGCGGATATCCAGGTCGTCGACAAAACGCCCCTTAACGAAATTCAGCGGGTCGATTTTGTTGAATGCCGGGTAATCGCCCATAATGTTGAAAATGCCCGATTTCAATCCCCTGATGACATTGTTGGATTGCCTGAATCCGCCCGCCTGTATCCTGGGAGCCAGGTATTTGATCTCGGGAATGGAATGTGCCAGTGCGATCGCATCCTCGTTTTCAAAATTATAACCTCTTCCCCTGGGAAACCCTTTGAAGGGTATACTGGTTTGCTGGGTCCAGATAAATACGCTGTTGGTGGCCATGTCGCCGAAATTCTGCGTGACGCCATGCTGCAGCCCCCTGCCCGATCCCAGCATGATCACCAGCATGAAGATTCCCCAGAATACGCCAAACGCAGTGAGAAATGTACGGAGCTTGTTTTTGCTCAGCACATGATAGATCTCCTGCCATCGGTCAAGGTCAAACATGGGTTGTGTTTTGTAAGATTGATAGTTGGTTTAATTGTTCGTCGTTTTCCCCTTAGGAGACTGTTTCCCTGATTTATGCATTTACATAAACCACAAAGTTCACAATGTTTTACACAATGGTCACAATGAAATCCTTTGTGTTCATGGTGCCTACATGGCGTCGTTGTGGTTATCATCATTCATCCCTCAGCGCCTCCACGGGCTTTACCCGGGCGGCCTTCATCGCCGGGAAAAAGCCTGCGATGGCGCCGGCAATTACCAGCAGGACAGTGGCCATGAGGGCAATGGAAAAATCGGCTTCCGGGTTTTTGAAAAACTGGGTTGGCGGCATTTTTTTTGATACCAACTCCAGCACGCCAACCCCCAGCACCAGCCCGATATATCCTGCAAAGGAGGTGATCACCACCGCCTCCTGCATGATCAGGCCGACGATCGACCAGGGAGTCGCCCCCAGCGATTTGCGGATGCCGATCTCCTTGGTGCGCTCCTTGACCACGATCATCATGATGTTGCTTACCCCCACAATGCCGGCGACAATGGTCCCGATGCCGATGATCCAGATAAACAGCCGGATCCCGGCAAACAGCGATTTGAATTTCCTCACCTCCTCATTCTTGTTCCAGATGTCCACGGCCCGGTTGTCGTCCATGTCGAAGGTGTGCATTTTCGAGAGCAGCGCCCGCGACTGTTTGATCATCAGGTCGGCCTCCTGCGCGGAGGCATCGCCGGTGGTAAAGGATATCTGGTTGATGACATTTTCGCCCTGGAACACCCGCTGGGCCGTCGATATCGGGATATAGATGCGCTTCTGCTCGTCATCGTTCCTGCTGAAATCCCTGAAAATGCCGACCACCTTGAACAGCACCCCGTTGATCTTGATATATTTTCCCATGGCAACCGTATCGGTTCCCTTGAACAGTCCCGATTTCACCTTTTCGCCGATCACAGCCACCTTCCTGAATTCATTGATGTCGATGTTGTTCAGGAACCGCCCCTGGATCATCTCGAGTTCCTTGATAAACCCGTAATCGGGATGACAGGGCGAGAGGAAGAAGGAGCCGTACTCGTTTTTATAGGAGACCAGGTTGTTTCCCAGGAACAGCCTTGCCGAAATATGGTCTGGCCCGTTGACCGTTGTCTTGATCGATTTGTAATCTTCATTGGTAAATTTTATCTGCCGGCCGATCTTGAGTCCTTTGTACTGCAGGCTTGTTTTCCCGCTGCTGATCCACACGCCGTTGGTGGCGCCCCCCTTGAACTGCTCCTTAACCCCGTTCTCGAGCCCGGCGCCGGAGCCAAGCAGCACGATCAGCATAAAGATCCCCCAGGCAACGCTGAAGCCTGTCAGGAAGGTGCGAAGCTTGTTCTTCCTGACGGTACTGTAGATCTCCTGCCATTTATCGATCTCGAACATTCCCTGTTGATTTTTAGGGTTTTGCTCCCGGAAAACACCGGGAGGGGTGACTAATTGTTTACCACGATCTCCGTGATATTCCCGTCGGTGATCCTGACGGTTTTCTGGGTGCGCAGCGCGATATCATGTTCGTGGGTCACAATGATCATGGTTATTCCCGTCGCATTGATCTCCTGGAGCAGATCCATCACCTCCAGCGAGGTTTTGGAATCCAGCGCCCCGGTTGGCTCATCCGCCAGGATAACCTTAGGATTCCCGATCAGCGCCCGGGCAATGGCCACGCGCTGTTTCTGGCCTCCCGACATCTCGTTGGGCAAATGGTGCGCCCAGTCGGCCAGCCCCATGCGGTCGAGGTATTCCATGGCGATCAGGTTCCGCTTCTTCCTTGGGATATTCTGGTAATAGAGGGGCAGGGCGACATTCTCCATCGCATTTTTAAAGGAGACCAGGTTGAACGACTGGAATACGAACCCAACCATCCTGTTGCGCAGTTGGGCTGCTTTCCGCTCGCTCAGCCGGTTGATGAACTCGCCATTTAAAAAATATTCACCGGAGTCATAATCATCCAGGATGCCCAGGATGTTTAACAGCGTCGATTTCCCCGAACCCGAGGCACCCATAATGGAGATCATCTCTCCCTGGGCGATCTCCAGGTTGATACCCTTGAGAACATGTAAACTGTTCTGCCCTGTAACGTAGGATTTGTGAACTTGCCTGATCTGGATCATGAGATGTTTTGCCTGTGATTTTGCCCGAATAGGATTGTGCTGTAATTAATCCTGATATTATCCAAAGGTTATGTTTTTTATCCGGCCCGCGAAAAAAAATCGATAACCACCGTGATGTGTTGGACCAAACAGCCTGTAAACAGGATATAAACCGAAAATAGACGCTCAAAGAGCAAAAAGGTTACAGCAGAACGCATGGTTTTTAAATCTTTCCAATAACTTTGCAGGGAGGAGCGGAGCGTATTGCTTACCCATGAAACTAAGAATGCAAAATGCCCGCAATGCATCCCTTTGTGAACATTGTTGAAATCATTGTGATCATTGTGGTTCCATTAAATCTCTGAATTAGGGGACCCGGGTATTTAAGAAAACCAATAAAATACAAAGCAGACTCTAAACAAATAACTCTTTATGAAAACATTTTTATTGACAAGTATGGCCGTGGCTATCGTGTTTTTCTCAGGGTGCAAACCTGCGAAAAAGGCCGGAAATCCTTTTTTTGCCGAATATGACACGCCCTTCCAGGTTCCGCCTTTTGACAAGATCGACACCTCGCACTATATGCCGGCATTTGTCGAAGGGATCCGCCAGCACAACGCCGAGATTGATTCCATCGTAAACAACCCGGCAGCCCCCGGGTTTGAAAACACCATCCTGGCTTATGACAAATCTGGCAAACTGCTGACCAGGGTCAGCAAGGTATTCAATAACCTGAACGAAGCGGAGACCAACAAGCAGATGCAGGCCATCGCGCGCCGGCTCAGTCCGCTTACCTCAAAGCACAATGATGATATTTCCCTGAATGAAAAGCTGTTTGCAAAGATCAAGGCGGTATATGAAAAACGCCACGAGCTGAAACTCGACAGCCAGCAGGTGCGCGTGGTGGAAAAATATTTCCGCGATTTTGAACGGCAGGGAGCCAACCTGTCCGCCGATAAAAAGGAGCAGCTGCGCAACCTCAACTCCCAGCTGGCCATGCTCTCCCTGACCTTCGGGGAGAACCTGCTCGCCGAGACGAACGAAAATTTCAAGTTGGTTGTCGAGAATAAAAAAGACCTGGATGGTCTGCCCCAGAGCGTTATCGACGGGGCCGCCGAAACAGCCAAAGAAAAGGGACTCACGGGAAAATGGGTTTTTACCCTGTCGAAACCCAGTATGATCCCCTTCCTTCAGTATGCCAAAAACCGTGAACTGCGGGAAAAGATTTACAGGGGTTACTTTATGCGCGGCAACAACGGGAACAAGAATGACAACAAAGCTACTGTTGCAAAGCTTATCAACCTGAGGGTTCAGAAGGCGAAATTGCTGGGGTATGACAGCTATGCCGCCTATGTGGTAGATGAAAATATGGCCAAAACACCTAAGAATGTCAACGATTTCCTGGCAAAGCTCTGGACGGCAGCCCTGCCTGTTGCCAAACAGGAGGTAGCGGAGATGCAGAAGATCATCGACCGTGAGGGAGGCAAATTCAAATTGCAGCCCTGGGACTGGTGGTATTATGCAGAGATCATCCACAAGGAAAAATACAACCTGGACGAAACCGAGCTGAAGCCCTATTTCAGCCTTTCCAATGTTCGCGAAGGGATGTTCATGGTCGCCAACAAATTATACGGGATTACCTTTACGAAACGTACCGATCTTCCTGTCTTCCAGAAGGATGTAGAGACTTTCGAGGTCAAGGAGGCCGATGGCAGCCACCTGGGGGTGTTATACCTCGATTATTACCCGCGTGCAGGCAAGCGCGGCGGCGCCTGGTGTACCGATTTCCGTTCGGCAGGATGGGAAAACGGGAAAAAGGTCACCCCGGTGATGTCGGTTACCTGCAATGTCTCGAAACCGACTGCCGACATGCCCGCCCTTTTGAGCTGGGATGAAACGACGACGCTTTTCCACGAGTTCGGACATGCCCTGCACGGGCTGTTCACCGAAGGCAAATACACCCGTACGGCAGGCAATGTTCCGCAGGATTACGTGGAGATGCCGTCGCAGGTTAACGAAAACTGGGCCGGCGACCCGCGGGTACTGAAAGCCTATGCAAAACATTATAAAACCGGCGAGGCCATTCCCGACCAGCTGATCGAAAAAATTGAGAAGAGCGCCCTGTTCAACCAGGGATTTACCACTGTCGAATACCTGGCGGCCTCGATCCTCGATATGGATTACCATGGACTCACCGAGCCTGTGGAGCCCGAAATCGAGAAGTTTGAGACCAACGCCATGTCGAAGATCGGCCTGATCCCCGAAATCCTGCCGCGTTACCGTACCACCTATTTTGCCCATATCTTCGACGGTGAATACGCAGCCGGCTATTACGTGTATATCTGGGCCGCCGTGCTGGATGCCGATGCGTTCGATGCCTTCAGGTCATCGGGCGATATCTACAACCATCAGCTGGCAGCACGTTTCAGGAAATACTGTCTTGCCGAATCGGGGAACGACGAAGGAATGGTCCAGTACCGCAAATTCAGGGGACAGGATCCCTCCATCGAGCCGCTGCTGAAACGTCGCGGGTTAAAATAAGGTAAATGGTATGACAAAGCTACATGTGTTGTGGACCACAGGGGAGAAGGAGGTTGCCATGAAGGTGATCTTCCCTTACCTGGTCAATGCCAAGGCAAATGGCTGGTGGGATGAGATCAACCTGATCATCTGGGGGCCTTCGGCAAAACTGGCTGCCAATGACAAGGATATTCACCGCCAGCTGCAGGACGTATTCGACAGCGATATGACCGTTGAAGCCTGCCAGGCCTGCACCGATGCCTACGAAGTCAGCGAAAAGCTGAGGGGGATGGGCATCACGATCCGGTATATGGGAGGACCCTTTACCGAATATATGCAGAGTGATGCCAAAGTGGTGACCTTCTGATTTTTATGGATTATTTTGTTTCGTATTTTCATAACCGGAATCGTATGAAAGCATTATGGACATTGCTAACCGTTTTAATCCTGGCAGGATGCTGCCGTGAGCAGAAAAGCGATCCTTCGCTGCTGATAGCCACCGACAAGGCCTTCAGCCAGATGAGTGTCGACAAGGGGCTCAGCGCCGCCTTTATCTTTTATGCCGACGACAGTGTTGTCAAGGTTCGCAACGGCAATTTTCCCATCATCGGGAAGGGAGAGATGACCAAGGCTTACAAGGCCAGGCCCGACACGGGGATGATCCTGAAATGGAGGCCGGTCCGGGCCGATATCGGCAGGTCGAACGACCTGGGATATACCTTTGGAATCTGGGAGCTTTACATCAGGGCCAAAGATACCACCCTCTACGGCAACTATATCAGTATCTGGAAGAAACAGGCCGACGGAAGCTGGAAATATGTGCTGGATGCGGGATCGGATACGCCAAAACCTGTCCGGTGATGTTCGAAGTGTCAATTGAATACCAGGATGAACCATGAAGTTGATTTTAGCCATCGGAGCAGGGAGTTTTATCGGGGGGATCTCCAGGTACCTGTTGTCGCTGTTTATCCAGGACAGGATTGATACCACCTTTCCTTTCGGCACGCTGACTGTGAATATCCTGGGATGTTTCCTGATCGGCGTTGTTTTCGGCTTTGCCGACAGGGGCAACATGAGCCAGGAGTGGCGGCTCTTCCTGGCAACCGGCATCCTGGGCGGGTTTACGACCTTCTCCGCCTTTTCAAATGAAACGGTGGGGATGATGCGCGACGGCCAGTTCTGGTATGCTTCGTCCTACGTCGTTTCAAGTATCGTGCTCGGCCTTGTCGCCACCTTTATCGGCATTATGATCGTAAAAATTCTCTGACCATGGAAGACAATCCAAACGCAAAGTTGCTTCGGATCTTTATCGGGGAATCCGACAAACTGGGACAAAAACCCCTGTACGAGGTCATCGTGTTTGAGGCGAAGAAACAGGGACTCTCCGGGGCGACCGTGACGCGGGGCATCATGGGTTTCGGGCCGAATTCCAAGGTTCATACCGCCAAGTTGTTTGACATCTCCACCGATCTGCCGCTGATCATCGAGATTGTCGATACCGAGGAGAAGATCAGGGCCTTCACCCTAACGGTGGAGGATCTTTTTGAAAAAACAAAATCGGGAGGACTTATCACGCTTGAGAAGGCGGAGGTCATCCGTTATAAGGCCGGCCGATGAAACTTACAAACCTTTTTGAGGATTTTTTTAAAAGTGAGAAAACGGGGGGGCTTACCCTGATCTTCTGTACGGTGATTTCGCTGATCCTTGCCAATTCGGCGTTTCAGACCTCCTACCTTCATTTCTGGCATATCAGCCTTGCCGGGAACAGCGTGGAATACTGGATCAACGATGCCCTGATGGCCATCTTTTTCCTGCTCATCGGGCTCGAACTTGAACGTGAGGTTTATATCGGCGAATTGTCGGACCTGAAGAGCGCCTCCCTCCCTGTTATTGCTGCCATCGGGGGAATGGTGGTGCCGGCGGCGCTTTATCTTGTATTTAATTCCGGATCAGCTACTCAATCGGGCGCCGGCATTCCCATGGCCACCGATATCGCCTTTGCGGTGGGGATACTCTCCATCCTGGGAAGCAGGGTTCCCTCGTCGCTGAAGGTCTTCCTGACGGCGCTGGCGGTTATCGACGACCTGGGGGCGATCCTGATCATCGCCATATTTTACACTGGTTCCCTCAGCTTTGTAAACCTCTTTGTCGCCTTTGCCATCTTCGGCGGACTGATTATCCTGAACCGCCTTAAAATAAGGAACCTCTTGCCCTACCTGATCGGGGGCGTGGCGATGTGGTACTTCATGCTCCATTCGGGGATCCATTCAACCATCACCGGCGTTTTGCTGGCCTTTACGATACCATTCGACGGGGGCGTTGAAAAATCGCCATCTACGAAACTGCTTCATTTCCTGCACAAGCCGGTCGCCTATATCATTCTTCCCCTGTTTGCCCTGGCCAATACGGGCATCGTGCTTGCTGGCGGATGGCAGGTGAGCCTTACACATGCCAGCAGCCTTGGCATCTTTGCCGGACTGATCATCGGGAAGCCGCTCGGGATTTTCCTGTTTTCGTTCTTAGGTGCAGGAATAGGGCTCTGCAGCCTGCCGGGCGACCTGAAGTGGAAGCATATCGTGGGGGCCGGTTTCCTGGCCGGTATCGGCTTTACCATGTCGATCTTCATCACCATGCTGGCCTTTGACCGGGCGGAACTGGTAAACTTTTCGAAACTGGCAGTGCTGGCGGCCTCGCTCATTGCGGGAACCATCGGTTTTTTCTGGCTCAGGGCCAGTTTGAAGCGGGAAACCCCCGTTTAAAACATTCCCCCGACCAACTCCTTCATGGTTATCCCGGAAAAATAGTTGTCGATGTTGAAGGGAAGCAGCGTCTCCCTGATCACCGGCTCCTGGTGTGCGACACCGGTGAGAGCAGTTTCAATATCCTCGGTATCGAACTTGCTGAAATAATCGCCGAAGATCTTGATATGCTGAATGATGCCATTGTGCACGTCGAGATCGAATTCGATGGTGCCGCTCTTTTCGGTCCGCACGATCTTTTTGAAATTGTAGTTGGGCGAATAGCCGAAGTTCCACTCCCAGGTGTTGTATTTGTTTCGTACCAGTTCATAGATCTTTTCATGATCTTCGGCGGTCAGGTCGAGGAATTTTGCATCAGGATATTTCTCCGCGATATGCTCCTGGATCAGGGTGGCAAACTGCAGAACATCGATGGGCTCTTTCAGGTGTTCGCTGATGTTGGTAACGCGGCTGCGAACCGACTTCACGGCCTTGTCGGTAAATTTCAGCGGGTCGGCATGAAGTGCCGCCGCCAGGTCGGGCATGTGGGCGGAGAAGAGGAGGGTGCCATGATGGAGCACCCTGTTTTTCCAGATATGCTCGGCATTTCCCGAAAACTTCATCCCGTCGATGGTAAGGTCGTTACGGCCTTCAAACCGGGCGTTGATTCCTATTTTTTCAAGAACTTCCAGGATAGGCAGGGTGTATTTTCTGAAATCGATCAGGCTCTCTTCGTGACCCTTCTGGATAAAAGTAAAGTTCAGGTTGCCAAGGTCGTGGAAAACCGCGCCGCCACCGCTTAACCTGCGTACCACAGGGATGTTGTTCGACTTTACATAGTCAACGTTGATCTCCGCCAGCGTGTTCTGGTGCTTGCCGACAATGATGGAGGGTGCATTCCGCCAGAGCATGAAAGAATCCTCTTCGAAATTTTTCAGAACATATTCTTCCGTTGCAAGGTTGAAATAGGGATCGGTGTTATGGCGCCTTATGATGAGCATTTTGTTAATTTTGCAGTAAAATTAAGGTATTCTGGCCAACAGGTCGCTATATTTGCACACAATTTCCGGTTTAACGCTTTTCAATAATGCCCTATGGATTATTTTATTTACCTCATATTCAGGATATTCATTTCAATCTTCCGCTTTATCCCCTTTCGCCTGCTTTTCGGTGTATCCGACCTGATCTGTTTCCTGGTCTACCATGGGGCAGGATACCGTAAAACTGTTGTGTTTGACAACCTCCGCAAATCCTTCCCCAATAAATCCGAAGCGGAAATCAAAAAAATCGCGAAGGAATTTTATCATCACCTGGCCGATATGCTCATTGAGAGCCTGAAGGCCTTTACCATGAAAGAGGAGGAGGTGGTGAAGCGTTATAAATTTTACCATACAGAGTTTCTCAATGACCTGTACAGGAAGGGGCAGCAGATTATTGTTGTTGCCGGTCATTACGGGAACTGGGAGTGGGCCGGGATTGCCGCGGGCACCCAGATGCTGCACAAACCTGTAGGATTTTACAAGCCGCTCTCCAACAAGTTCATTGACGGGTATATCCAGAAGACCCGTGTTCAGGGAAGGTCGAAGCTGGCCTCGATCGTAAAGACGGCAGAAACCTTTAAAACCGATTGGGGGGAACCTGCCGCCTTCTACATGGTGGCCGACCAGAGCCCGTCGAGTTCGAGGCTTGCCTTCTGGGTTGATTTCATGAACCAGGAAACTGCGACGCTTCATGGTCCTGAGAAGTATGCCCGGATTTCGGGGTATCCCGTGGTTTTTGCCTATGTTAAAAAAGAAAAACGGGGCTATTATTCTGTTGACTTCCGGGTGCTGGAGGCAGATCCAGGAAAAACAAAAACCGGCGAGATAACAAGCCGGTTTATGAAAATGCTGGAAGAGGTCATTTTGGCGAAACCCGAATATTATCTCTGGTCGCACCGCCGGTGGAAGCTGAAACGTGTTGCGAAGTAACCCGCAGTCCGCCGGGCTGAATTACAGCAATCCCCCGTTTTTGTAGATTGCCAGCTGGGCATCATAAAATTTGCCAAGCTGGACCGTTAAGGCGTTTCTCTGGTTGGTCAGGGTTCCCGATACAAAGTCAACCGTGACCCTGTCGCCATGCTGCAGACCTGCGGCACCAAGCAAGTCAGGATTATAGGTAAGGATGGGCATGGCTGCATTGATGGCGTTTCTTTCGTAGATGGCGCCGTACGATTCGGCCAGGATACAGCTTACCCCCAGCGATTGGAAACAGTCAACCGCCTGCTGGCGGGAACTTCCAGCGCCGAAATTCTTGCCGGTGATCACGATGTCGCCCGGCTTTGCCTTCTTTGCAAAATCTTCGTACCCCCTGAGGTTGTCGAAGGTATATTGTCCCATCTCCTTGATGTCGGTGATGGTAAGATAGCGGTTATGGAAGATCATGTCGGTATCGATGTCATCCTTCTGGATAATCCATACATTGCCTTCGACACAGGTCGGTTTGGCTGTTTTAACCTTCGGAGCAGCAGTATTGGAAGAGACGTCGCCTTTTCCTGAAGCGGCAAACAGCGTCGGCTGGTCGGGGATCTGGTCGGGGGTGGTGATAAACCCGGCGACTGCCGAGGCAGCGACGACTGCCGGTGATGCGAGATAAACAAACCCCTTTCCCTGTTTCCCTTCAAAGTTGCGGTTTCCCGTGCTGATGGTCACCTCGCCGGGACCGTTTTGTCCCACCTGCCCGGCGGCGCAACCGGCGCAACCAGCGTTGGAGACCATGACGCCGGCCTCCTTGAAGACCTGGATCAGTCCTTCATCCATGGCCTGGGTCCAGATGGCGTCGGTGGCGGGAACGATCTTTAAGACTACCCCGGGAGCTACTTTCCGGCCCCTGAGCACCGAGGCGGCAATGCGAAGGTCTTCGATGCGGCCGTTGGTACAGCTGCCGATAAAACCCGAATCGATCTTCTGGTTGCGAACGGTATCGATCGAGGTGTCGTCGTGGGGGTGACCCGGGCGGGCGACCATGGTGACAAATTTGTCTAGATCAAGGTCGAAGGTCCTCTCGTAAACGGCTTCTGCACTGGCTGTTACCATCGGGTAATCCTTGCCGGTGATGCCCTTTAATTCATTCAGCAGGGCAGGGGAGGTGGGGAATAGGATGATGATGGCCCCCATTTCGGTGCCCATCGAGGAGATGGTGATCCGTTCGGCAAGGGTGAACTTTTCGGTTTCCGCACCATAAATTTCGACGGAACAGCCCAGCAGTTTGTTGGCGCCGAAGACCGAAAGCAGGTTCAGCACCACATCCTTGGCGGAGAGGCCGGCGGGCCTTTTGCCGTTGAGGTTGATCCTGACCGAGGATGGCACTTTGAACCACACGGCTCCCTTGGCCCATGCAGCCGCAATGTCCTGGTCGCCCATTCCCTGCCCGAAGGAGGCGATGGCGCCCATGATATTGGCATGCGAATCGGTTGAAACGAAGGTGCTGCCCGGCCACACAAGGCCATTGTCGATGGCCAGGTGGGTGCCGATGCCTGCATTGACGTCGTATACGCGGATGTTGTTTTCACGGGCGTAAAGCCTGCAATAATGCTGGTTTGCCGCATATTTCTGATCCGAGCCGCCGGGGTTGCAGTCGAAGGTGAAGATGGTCTTTTTCGGGTCGGCAATGGTAAGTCCGTTGTCGACAAGGTTTTTCACCACGTTGGCGCCGCCAAAATCGCGTGCGGCGCGGGTATCGATGAATACATCCACAATGTCGCCAGGCTTTACCGACTTCTGACCGGAATGGTCTGCTATGATTTTCTCTATGATTGTCATCTTTGTGAAGTTTAATTAATAATTGACAAATGCAGGAATTCTTAAAAAGTTAATGCAGGAATGCAGGAATGCAGAAATTGACCAATGCAGGAATTCTTAAAAAGTTAATGCAGGAATGCAGGAATTGACCAATGCAGGAATTGACCAATGCAGGAATTCTTAAAAAGTTAATGCAGGAATACAGGAATTGACCAATGCAGGAATTAGGCAAAAAAAGAAAAAAGTATTTGAAATCGAATTTTATGGTCATCTCAGCATTATAAAATTAGTGAATTCCATCATTCCATCATTCCTAAATTTTCTTCATTCCTGCATTTCTTCATTCCTTCATTCCTTCATTCCTGCATTTTCTTTATTCCTGCATTCCTGCATTTTCTTTATTCCTGCATTCCTGCATTTTCCTTATTCCTGCATTCGTGTTATTTAAGTCTCTCCCTGAACGGCTCGAAGGTCATGAAATCGGCATGATGCACGATGTATGCCTCCACGGTACGTTTGACCATATCCCCTTCGCCCGCATGGGTGGCAATGATATGGCACACGGCAGCGGGTACACCGCACTGTTCGGCAAGGGAGACGCCAGAGAAGGGATGGCGGAGGTATTTGCCATATTTTCCCTGGAAAGATTTTCCGTTGGCATCCAATTCGTATTCAAGCAGTTTGCCTACATCGGCAAGGATAGCGCCTGCAATCAGGATATCCATGTTTACCGGGAGATCATCCCGGAAGAATTCATTCATTTTATTCCCGGCATCGCGGGCTACATGCACCACGCAACGTTTGTGGGCCATGAAGGAAACCTTCAGGTCGGGCCCGGCCAGCAGGGTAAAGGGAATTTTATTGAGATCGCCGGGGGTGAGTACGCTTCTTTCAAGCGCCACCTCCCAGGTCCTGGCAGTTTTTTCGCGGAGATCGGGATCCTGGATCCACATCAACTCAGGCCAGAGGGCCAAAACTTCGTCAGTCATCCTTGTTTCGATTAAAGTGTAAGGTTTCTGTTTATTTTAAATGCAAACAATGCAAAGAATGCAGGAATTCAGGAATTCAGGAATTTACTGATGTTGTAATGCTGGAAGGCAGGAATTTAAAGAATATTGCAGCGTGATACCATTGATAAAACCGGTTGTCCTTTTCATAAGTTTTTTGTCTACCCGCATTAATATTTTTTAATCCTTCCTGCATTTGTCCATTCCAGCATTCCTGCATTTGTCCATTCCTGCATTCCTGCATTTGTCCATTCCTGCATTCCTGCATTTGTTTTCCTAAAGTTTCGCAATAATGGCATCCGCCATCTGCTGCGTTGTGGCTGCGCCTTTGCTGAAGGCATCGGGTTTGCCGGCGAGTTTAAGCATGTCGTAGGTCATCACTTTTCCCTCCTCTACCACCTCGGCAACGGCTTTGGTGATACGGGCTGCCATCTCCATCTCGCCCAGGTGTTCGAGCATCATCACGGCCGAAAGGATCATGGCGGTCGGGTTAACGATTGAAGGGTTGAACTCGGCATATTTGGGCGCCGAGCCATGGGTCGGTTCAAATACGGCGATTTCAGGGCCGATGTTGGCGCTGCAGGCGAATCCGAGTCCGCCGATAAGTCCGGCAAATCCGTCCGAAACGATATCCCCGAACATATTACCGGCAACCATAACATGGTAGGTCTCGGGATTCTTGGTAAGCCACATCATCTGGGCGTCAATATTGGTATCCTGCACCTTGATCCCGGGATATTCGTTCTTTGCCATCTCCTGGGCGAGTTTCAGCATCATGCCTGACGTTTCGCGGATCACGTTGGGCTTCTCGCAAACGGTCACAGTGTCGAATCCGCGGGCTTTGGCATATTCGAAGGCAGCCTTCAGGATGCGGGCGGTATATTTTTTCGTGAAGATCCGGGTCGAAACGGCCAGCTCGGGGCGGGGACACCAGGCAAAATTGTCCCGGAATTTCTTATGGGTCATCAGGGCATCGTACACCTGGTCGGAGGGGTTTGACCATTCAACGCCGCCATAAAGGCACTCGGTGTTCTGCCTGAAGATCATGGTGTCGATGATAGGCTCCTCGATGACACCGCCAAAACCACGGCGGATGAAGTTCAGCGGGTTGCCCTTGAAGGTCTTGCATGGACGCATGCAGATGTCAAGGTCGTATTTCTGACGCATGGTGACGATCGGGCTGTAGTAGGCAAAACCTTTGCCTTTCAGTTCCGGCGCCAGTTCGGCCTCCGTCTTGTCTTTCGGCTTGGAGGTGATGGCGCCAAACAGGCCGATTTTATGCTTTTCGAGGAGCTTCTGGGTGCGCTCGGGAAATGGATCGCCCTCCTTGCACCAGAATTCCCAGCCAATATCACCATGTACATATTCTGCATCAAAACCGGCAGCATCCAGCACGCGGATGGCCTCATCAAGGACGACTTTTCCGATCCCGTCACCGGGCATCGCAACGATTGTTCTCTTTGCCATAAACTCGTTTATTTTGTTATAGTTATTAATTTAACAATTAGCCGCCAAAGATACAACTACCCGTCAAACCGGCAAAACCCGGCCGTTAATTTTTTCCTGAATTTTCACCATAATCCTTACTTTTGCAGGAGAATGCAAACAATGTAGGAATGCAGGAAAAAGATTAATGCTGGAATGCAGGAAAAAGATTAATGCTGGAATGCAGGAAAAAGATTAATGCAGGAATGCAGTAATGAAAATAATGCAGGAATGCAGGAAAAAGATTAATGCTGGAATGCAGGAAAGCGTTTTTTATCTAAGCATTAATAATTTTCTGCATTCGTGCATTTCTGCATTCGTGCATTTCTGCATTCCTGTATTTCTGCATTCCTGCATTCCTGCATTCCTGTATTATTTTTTTATTCGTTTGACCATAATTTTCGACTGTTTTGAAAAAGCATCTTACAAATCCCATCTTTAACGTGATCACGCAGGTTGCCGGCGAGATGCATGTGCAGGCCTTTGTCATCGGGGGGTTTGTGAGGGACCTGCTGCTTCATCGCGACAACAAGCAGGATATCGACATCGTGATCCTGGGCAGCGGCATCGATTTCACCCACCAGGTGGCGGCAAAACTCGAAGGCGATATCCCTGTGAAATATTTCAAGAACTTCGGCACGGCCATGCTGAACTACCAGGGGTGGAAAATTGAATTTGTCGGCGCCCGCAAGGAGTCGTACCGGCTCAACTCGCGCAAGCCTATTGTCGAGGACGGCAGTCTCGAAGATGACCAGAACCGGCGTGATTTCACCATCAACGCCATGGCCATCGACCTTACGGAACCGACGGTCGGACGGCTTGTCGATCCCTTTAACGGCACAGGCGACCTGGAGGCGAAGATCGTTCGTACGCCGCTCGATCCCGACATCACCTTTTCCGACGACCCGCTGCGCATGATGCGCGGCATCAGGTTTGCAACACAGCTGGGCTTTACCATCGAGCCATCGTGCCTGGAGGCCATCAAACGGAACTGCGAAAGGATCTCGATCGTATCTATGGAAAGGGTTACCGATGAACTCAACCTGATCATCTCGGCAAAAACACCTTCAGCCGGCTTTAAGCTCCTCGACGAGACCGGGCTGCTGGCCATACTTTTCCCCGAATTCTGCGAACTGAAAGGTTCCGAGATCATCGATGGCAAGGGGCACAAGGATAATTTCTACCATACCCTGGCCGTTCTCGACAATGTCGCCTCTGTGTCCGACAACCTCTGGCTGCGGTGGTCCGCCATTTTGCATGATATTGCCAAGCCGCTCACCAAGAAATTCGTCCAGGGCACCGGCTGGACCTTCCATGCCCACGAATTCCGCGGCGCAAAGATGGTTTCCCAGATCTTCCGCAAACTGAAGCTGCCGCTTAACGAAAAGATGCGGTATGTTGAAAAATTAGTACTGCTGCATCTCAGGCCGATCGTATTGGCCGAAGATGTGGTCACTGATTCAGCCGTGCGCAGGTTGCTGTTCGAGGCGGGCGACGACATCGACGACCTGATGCTGCTGTGTAATGCCGACATCACCTCCAAAAACCCGGACAAGATCAAACGGTATATTAAAAATTTCGGGATTGTCAGGAACAAACTCAAGGAGATCGAAGAAAAGGACAAGCTTCGCAACTGGCAGCCGCCGATAACCGGGGAGCTGATCATGCAGACCTTTGGTATCGAACCTTCACGGATGGTCGGTGTCATCAAGGAGGAGATCACCGATGCCATCCTCGATGGCCTCATCCCCAACGACTATGAGGCTGCCTATCAGCTGATGCTGGCGACTGGCATAAAACACGGGCTGGTGCCGGTGGGCCGCTGAAGTAAGCACCTTTATCCTCCCGCGTGATTTTCCCTCCGGCCACAAGTTATCCAAAAGAAAAATAGGTTACATTTTTTTTAAGATGTAGGATATTTCAGAGAATTTTATATTTTTGACCCGGATTAAGCGCAGGATAGCCATGTTGATTTATCGTTTCAGGATTACATGCGAAGAGCATGACGGGTTTTTAAGGGAGGTTGAAATTCAACCCAACCAGACTTTCCTTGATTTTCATCACATTATTATTGATTCCTCTGAGTTGCTTCACTGTGACCAGGCCTCCTTTTTCATGACCGACAAGAAGTATAAAAAGGATAAGGAAATCTCACTGAAGGCCGAAAAGCGACAAGTGCGGAAATACGACGACGACCTCGACCAGGTGGTAACCGAAACCGTGGCACTGCCTACGATGAAGAGCGCCAAAATCAAGGACTATATAGAAGATCCGCATCAACGGATGATCTATGAATTTGACGGAAGGGAACATTTCTCATTTTTTATCGAGTTGTTTAAAATCTTCCCCTCCGACGGGATGGTCTCATTTCCACGATGTATCAAGCGTGTTTCGGAATTGCCCAAGAAGGCCGAACAACCTGCCACTGTGCCGCATGCAGCGCCCGTGCATAAGGTGATTACCCCCAAGGTTGCCCTTCCAAAGATCGAAGCGCTGGTGAAGTTTGACGACATTGTCGAAGATGAACACGAGCTCGCAGCCATCGAGAGCGAGCTGGGAAGCCTGATCACCGATGAGGACACCTCCGTTTTTGACAGCCACGAAACTGAAGATACCGTCGACAGCCAGTATTCCTATTCAGACCAGGATGGGGAAGAAGAAGATGGCGATGAAAAGCTGGATCACATAGAGGATTACGAAGACATCGAAAGCCTTGATAAACGGCTGTCGGGGTTCGACCAGTATTCCGATGACTTCTGACGACCCTTTGCTGGTCGTTGTTGCAGGCCCTACGGCAGTCGGAAAAACCTCGTTCGCCATTGATCTTGCCCGCCGCCTTTCCACAGAAATAATTTCAGCCGATTCCCGGCAGTTTTACCAGGAGATGAAAATCGGGACCGCAGCTCCTACAACCGTTGAACTTTCGCAGGTTAAACACCATTTCGTCCACCAGCTCTCCATCGGCGACAGCTATAACGTTTCGCGTTTCGAAGAAGAGGTGCTGGGGCAGCTGGAGAAACTTTTTACGACCCACAGAGTCGTGGTCATGACCGGAGGTTCCGGACTGTATATCAATGCGGTTTGCCATGGCATCGATTTGCTGCCCGATCCCGACCCCGTTATCAGGGAGGCGTTGAAGGATATGCTGGCAACATCGGGCATTGCCGCCTTACAGCAAGAGTTAAGGAATGTTGATCCCCTTTATGCCCTGCAGGTCGACATGGCAAACCCGGCGCGGCTGATGCGGGCCCTGGAGGTTTGCCGGATGACCGGTGTTCCCTATTCCTCCCTTCGGTCGAACAAGCCCAGGAAGCGCCCCTTCAGGACCGTGAAGCTGGGTCTCGAACTGCCGCGCGAACTGCTCTACCGGAATATCAATCACAGGGTGGATGCCATGATGGAGGCAGGCCTGTTTGAGGAGGCCCTGGCCCTCTACCCGAACCGGCACCTGAATGCCCTGAACACCGTTGGCTACCGGGAACTGTTTGATCATTTTGAAGGACTTGTCTCTCTTGAATTTGCCGTCACCAAGATAAAGGTCAACACCCGGCGTTACGCCAAACGGCAACTCACATGGTTTAAAAAAGATAGGGAATATCTGTGGTTTTCTCCTGAAGACATGTCCGGTGTGATGGCTCTACCGGAACTAATGGAGCTCACTGCAAAATAACGGCAGCTTTCCGCTGGGCCACGATTCCCTGAAGATACTTGCACGGCAGGCAAGGCGCTTCGCCGCAACCGGCACTGTTTTTCATATAATTTAACAGGAATGACCCTGGTGGTATTCGATCAGTCCTTCGGCCGGCGACGGTAAGATCCTGGCGATGGACACCCCCTCCTGATGTGCAACGCGCTCCAGCACCTCCCGGTAGATATGGGCAATGGAGCCGATAAACCCGATGGGTGTCTGCCGGTAGTTTTCATATCGTTGGATATGCGCCTCGAAAAAATCGCGGAACGACCGTTCAAGCAGCTCCTGGATAAAGGGATGATCCCTGTTGGGGCTGAGAAAGAGGCTGAACGAGGCCAGGAACCTGTTGGGGGAGGGCCTGTTGTAAAGAGAATTGAGGATATCCTCAAGGGTAAAGCCATACTGTTTGTCAAACGCTTCGCGCAGCGCGGCGGGCAGCTCCTTGCGGAGATAGGCCCGCAGAAAGAGTTTTCCCAGGTAGGAGCCGGCTCCCTCGTCGCCGAAGAGGTATCCCAGCGAGTCAACCATGGAACGGGTCGTGGTCCCGTCGTAATAGCAGGAGTTGCATCCAGTTCCAAGGATGCAGGCAATGCCGCTGCCATGGCCGAAAAGGGCCCGTGCGGCGCCCAGGATGTCGTGATAGACCGAAATTTCCGACTTGCGGAAGAAGATCCGGATGGCATCGCGGATCATGCTGTTGTTGTAGTCGGTCGAACATCCCGCACCGTAAAAATGCACCTCGTGGATCTGGTCTTCGACCAGGAAAGGGGCAAGGTCGGCCCTGATGACCGCCTCCACGCTTTCGGAGTTGTGGAAATAGGGATTTAACCCGCCGGTATTGATGGTGTTTTTCACCCTGGCGCCATCTAACAGCACCCAGGTTGTCTTTGTTGATCCGCTGTCGGCAATAAGTTTCATTGGTTTGGTTCGTTTTTACAGTTTTGCCTGAGAATTTTTATCAATCCGTTTCGGTATGATAAAATGCATTGTCCATCTAACCAGGGTTCTGCTCCCGGTTATCCATTTTTTTTCTAATCTCCTCCAGCAACTCAAGCTGGATCTCCTGGATGCTCATCATCTTTGACCACTGGTCGAGCAGCAGGTGGTCGACCTTCTCGTGCAGGGTCCTGATCTCGATCTCCGATTTCAGGTTGATCTTGTAATCGTTTTCCGACCGCTGGCGGTCCTTCATCTCCTGCCGGTTCTGGCTCATCATGATGATGGGAGCCTGGATGGCGGCAATGCACGACAATACCAGGTTCAGCAGGATAAATGGGTATGGATCAAAGGGTTTGGTCATGATATACAACCCGTTGATCATGATCCAGACCATCAGGATGGTGAAAAAGGAGATGATGAACTTCCAGCTCCCCCCAAAGGAGGCTACCTTGTCGGAGATCTTCTCCCCGATGGTTTCAGGATCGTTCTGGACTTTGGAGGAGTAGGTGATCATCTCATTTTCCCTGATACTGTTGATGACGGCATCTTCCAGCACCTCGATGCTGCCTTTTTCCTCCTCTACAATACCGACGATATAGCGGATGCGGTAGTTGTCAAAGTCCTCCTTGCAGAGATGGCTGTTGTCGTTCCATCCGGGATGGTCGGCAATGATCAGCTTTTCAATTTCATGGCGTATCCCGTGACCTTCGATCAGCTGGTCTCCGGGGAAGCTCTTTTTACAGATATCGCAGGTGATTTCGTTCATGTTTTTTGTTTTTTGTTGAATACCGGTTGATTTAGATGTTCCCAGTTTGTCTTTTTTCGTAGGAATCCTGATCATATAATCATATAGTTTACTTTAACCACAATGTTCACAATGATTTACACAATGTTCACAATGGGGTTCTTTGTGTTCATTGTGCCTTCTATGTGTCATTGTGGTTAATTTTTCATTCTTTTTCTGAAATGTAAACTTTATTTTTATTTATATGGTCTGTCCTAAGAAAATATGCAGGTCATTTACAATACCTATCTCCTCGTATGATTCCGATCAGTTAATTTATTTAACAAGCGAGGTCACAGGGTTTTTCAAACCCTTCATCTCCTTCAGGTAAGCCTTGATCGTGCCAACGATAATCTTTGCCTCGATATAAACCGGAATTTTGTTGGCATCATCGGTCACCCACACCAGCACATCCTCTTCTCCCTTGAAAATCGTCCCCTGCACCATTTTAGCTGCGAACTTGATGCATTTGTATCGTTTTCCGTCGCCGCTTTCAACCGTTTCCCTCCCGATGGAGCGGATATAGATATCATAATAGGCCCCGTCGATCAAAACTGTCACATCCCGCTTTATCCCGGGACGGAAATCGGAGAAATCGAGCGTTCTTGTGTAATAAATGGACGAAAGCATGTCGAAGGCACAGGCCCTCATCGCCAGGGTGTCGCACCTGACAGGTTTGTTGTTGCACTTGGTGCTGGAGATAATTCGTTGTGAACCCTGGTCAAAGAAAAGGGTGTTCAAAATGGAATAGCCGCCTTCAAAGGTATAACGGCGGAAGTCGACAGAGTGAAAGGTCTCCGGATCGACCCACGAATCATAATAGTCGCGCACCTTGAAGAGGACATCGTAGGAGGGGTAACTTTTCCCGGTGCTCTTAAAATGCCAGGCCTGCCTGCCGTGAACCATCTCCTTTTCCGCGGAGAAGGTCACCAGGCCGGCGTTAACCCAAACCGGGCCCCAGTTGTAGGATACGGTGTAGCTGATCTGCTCACCTTCGCCAAAGACATTGTTTACTACCGGGCATTGTGCAAAAACAGTGTGGGGAAAAATATATGCAACGGCAAGCCAGCAGCCGTAAAAGAGCCATCTTCTGAAATCCTTCAAAATCCGCAGGTACTTATTGATTTATAAATTCTAAAATAATGTCTATTTAATTATGTATTGATTTTCATAAGAATCCGGTTCCCAAAACCAGTACGTTTAATCTAACCTCAATGTTCACAATGTTTTTCACAATGGTCATAATGGAATTCCTTGTGACCATTGTGCCTTCATTGTGTCATTGTGGTTTATCTTGATTTGGTTTCAGGAAATCAAACAGTCGCACCATGCCCTACTTTTTATTCCACAAAAAATAGACAGGGATCCCCAGTATAACGATAAACAAGCCCGGCCAGGTATATTCAGGCTTGTAAATTAATAAGATTCCCATGACCACCAGGGCCAGCAGGATGTATATCAGGGGAATGACAGGGTAACCAAATGCCTTGTAGGGCCGCTCGATGTCGGGGCGGTTCTTCCGGAGCAGGAAAAGCCCGAAGATGGTGAGTACATAGAAGATCAGCACCGCGAAAACCACGTAATCGAGCAGTTGCCCGTAGGTGCCCGACAAGCAGAGCAGCCCGGCCCAGATGCCCTGGATCACCAGTCCTGTCGCCGGAACCCCCTTGCCGTTCAGCATGCCCACCTTTTTAAAGAATACCTTGTCGTTTGCCATGGCATAATAGACCCTGGCCCCTGCGAGGATCAGCCCGTTGTTGCAGCCGAAGGTGGAGATGACGATAAAGGCTGCCATGATCAGCACGGTGTAGCTTCCGAAAATGCCGGAGATGGATGCCGTGCCCAGCCTGTCGTTCAGGGCGAACTGCATCCCCCGTGCCGCCACATCGGCGCCATGCGGGTCTCCCCTGACCGGCAGTGCGGTGATGTAAACGATATTGGCCAGCAGGTAGAGGATGGTCACAAACAGGGTTCCCAGGAAAAGGCTCAAAGGGATATTCTTCCTGGGGTTGATCACCTCGCCGGCGGTGAAGGTGATGTTGTTCCAGGCATCCGACGAAAAGAGGCTGCCCACCATGGCCATGCCGATGGCGGCGATGATGGCCATCCCGGTGAGCGGTAGGTGCTGCCCGTCGGCACCGGCCTTTTCGGCACTCCAGAAGATGGAGCCGTTCAGGTGGATGGCGGAGGAATTCGATGCAAAGGCAAGTCCGACAATTATAAAAAGTACCAGCAGGATGAACTTGCCGGAGGTAAAGGCATTCTGCACCTTCTTGCCCTCCTTGATCCCGCGGGTGTTGACCCAGGTCAGAAATGCGATCGAGCCGATGGCCACCAGCTGCACCGGTCCGAATTTGACAAAACCCAGGTTGAATTGTTTGATGCAAAAGAGTCCGAAATCAAAGGGACCGAATTGGACCACCTTCAGGCTGAACCAAACGACCGATTCTGAAACCCAGGGGATCAGCACCCCCGTAAACTTGGCAAAGGCCATCCCAACGGCTGCGATAGTGCCCGCCTGGATCACAAGGAAAAGGGTCCAGCCGTATAAGAAACCCGTCAGCGGGTTGTAGGCCTCCTTCAGGTAGACATACTGGCCGCCAGCCTTTGGAAACATGCCGGCCAGTTCGCCATAGCTCAGGGCGGCAAAAATGGTCATAAAACCTGTGATGATCCACACGGTCATCAGCCAGCCGGGAGAGCCCACCATCCGGGCGATATCGGCGCTGACGATAAATATTCCCGATCCGATCATCGACCCCACCACGATGGCCGTTGAGTCAAACAGGGTTAACCTTTGCTGAAATTCGTGTTCGGTGCTCATAGACTTTTAGTTTCTTAACCTGTCACACGTAACGCATAACGCAGCAGGCGTGGCAATGGGGGCGTGACGTGCGACATACAGGTTGTCACTGTTTTTTGTTGCAATTTATGTGAAATTTTAATAGGGTAAACAAAATGAATTTAATTTCAGGGAACAGGCATGTGTTAAGTTTTATCATAACAGATTATCAGCGTTTTAAATCCTGCAGACTGCGCGGCAACTCAGCTGTTTTTATTATCACGGTACAGCCCGTTAAAACGTTTATCCTACCTTTGCTTAAAATAATACCAAAATAAATGACCATAATTTGTTTTAACTTTATTTTGTTTTGCTACCCGCAACTGAAAGGGATGGCCCTGAAATAATTGAACATAATTTGTCCAAACCTTATTTTTTTTCTACCACAATAAGTAACAAAGAATAGTCACCGATGCATGAAAGTCACTAAAAATCTTCATCATTCGCTAAACTGCGGAAAATCATCGCTTCCCTCCACGGACAGTCCGCAGTTTTACGCTCATTCCCCGATTTTCTTTACGTGACTTTATTGAGGCGACTTGCCTGCTAGGTCTGGGTTATTCCAATATAATTAAGGCCCCATAATAAGACAGGCTATGATCTTTCCAAAATAATCTTTGACTGCTGCAATTGTAATCAATCAAATACTACTTTGTTATATATTTGTTATAGGTAAAGTTGCCGGTTGTCAATGGGGAACTCAGGTTGTTAATTATCCTGGTTTGTTTGGGGGTCCATGGTATTTTGTCAGGGAAACCGGCTTCCTGTTTCGTGAGGACTAAAAACTCATATAATATGAAAAACGTTACATTATTATTATCCGGCTTGATTCTGTTAAGCCTTGTCAATCAAAACACAGTCAAGGGTCAGGCTCCCGACTGGACGCGCCTGCTGCAAACGAATACCAATGGTGTGGAAATGATCAACCTTGTAACCGCTGATGCTGTTAATTCCTGGTTTGTGGGCAGGATCTGCGGGCAGGTTACTTTTAGTGGCATTGCCTATACCAGTGTCGGCTTCTACGACCTGCTCCTGGTTAAAATGGCGGGTTCAGGTTCGCCGGTTTGGGTAAAGCAAATCAATGCCCAGGCAGGAGGGACCATTACTCCGGATGCCATCAAAACGGATGGCGCAGGGAATATTTTCCTGGCGGCAACCTTTTCAGGGATTGTCACCCTGGGTGGCAGAACACTGGTATCGACCGCGTCGCAAAATTCATTTATGGCAAAGTTTGACAATTCAGGAAACTGTGTATGGGCCACAACGTTTTTAAGTACAGGCACCTTAAACAGCGAAATTGCACTTGATGGAAGTGCCAACAGCTTCCTGGTCAGCAAATCAAACAAACTGTTGAAGTTTTCGGCCGCCGGCGTGAAATTATGGGAACAGGCCTTTGCCGACAGGACCCTGCAGGCGTTGGCAGTTGTGGGCAACCAGCTTTTCCTGGGCGGCACCCTCCAGGGTGGAACGACCAACTTTGGCACCATGGTTTTAACTTCACTGGGTGGCTATAATACCGGCTTCCTGGTAAAGGCCGACCTCGCCGGGAACTACTCCGGTTCGCTGGTCGTTGGCGGATCGACACAGGGCGACGGCTCCTCCGTAAGTGATATCCTGGCCGATAACAGCGGGAACCTGGTTATAACGGGTTGTTATACCAAGGACCTGGTGCTTGGCACTGTTACCATCACCCATACCAGCAGGTCTTACTACACCTATATTGCAAAATGCGACAACAACTTCGCCTTTTCATGGGCCACATCGAGTTCCTTATTTCTTAATACCAGCCGCGAAATGTGGACCTACCGGCTCTTTTCCGACAACACAGGCAATATCTATGAGTATGGCATGATCGGCAGTTCGTTTCAATACGGGAATGTCTCCCTTAACCTGGTCTCCCGTGAGCAATTCCTGGTGAAATTCGATGCTTCGGGTAATCCTCTTAAAGGCTATGCGCTGCAAAACAGCTCCTTCGACAGGACAATGGTCAACCCCTCCGGAAAAATACTGTCAGGGGGATACTTTAATGCCGACGGCGATGCCCTGTTTGGTAATTTCTTTATGAGCCAGTATGATAACAACCTGGTGGTGGAATGGCAGGATTTCTCCTCAAACTGTTTCTCAGGGAGTGCAAAGATCTGTTATATCAAGCATGATGCCGCCGGGAATACCTACCTCCAATCAAGGATTATCGGTCAATGCGACTTTTTCGGCACGCCCATCAATACCAGCCATTACCTTACAGTGGTTTCCAAACACGATGTTGCCGGGAATTTGCTGTGGATGAAGCAGATCCAGGATATCAGCCCACACCTGTTCGGATCCGTCTTCACCCTCGATAAAAGCAACAATGTCGTGACGGCCGGTCTCTTCCAGGGCAGCCTGGTCGTTGGGACCACTACCTTGTCAACCCTCCAGTCGCAGGAGGGATATGTAGCCAGTTTCAGCAGTGACGGCCAGTTTTTATGGGCGTCGAAATTCAATTTAGGCCAGGATATTTCTGTCGATTTCACCATTGCAACCGATAACGACCGCAATGTACTGGTTACCGGTGTCGCAGATCCTGCCAATTACCTGATAAAATTCAACCCTTCGGGAACGAAACTTTGGTCAAAGTCCTTCCCGATGGAATCCTACTATGTCAGTATGGTTTCGGCCGACGCCGGCAATAATATCTACATGACCAGCGAAATTCACCTTTCCGACCAAACAGGGTCCACGACGATTGGTTCCGTCACCCTCACGCAGACCTATAACGACGGTTCCACCGCCCTCATCAAATTCGACCCGAACGGGAATGCCCTGTGGGCTTATACATACGGCGGTGTGGCCGGGGCGACCTATTCCGATGGCTGGCCCTGCGATATCAGGACCGACGGGGCAGGGAACACCTGGTTATGGGGCTGGTGTCCCGATCATGCGACCTTTGGTAACACCACGCTGACCAATCCCTACACCCCGAACCAGAAATATTCCTATTACCTTACGAAGATCAGTTCTTCCGGGGCGGTCTTATGGGCGAAGGCGATATATGAGTCGACCTATTCATTCAACTATGGCGACCTGCTTGATCTCGACGCAAAAGGAAATGTCTATGTGGGAGGCCATTTTAACAAGAAGATCAACATCGACGGCACCGAGTTCCTGCCCGAAGGCAGCAACGACTTTTTCGTTGTCAGGTATTCAGGGGCTGGCGTTTATAGCTGGATGAATACAATTCCTTCCAATAGCCTCATCATAAATTCACTTTCGGTGTTCGATGAAAATGTGGTGAGCATGGCCGGTTATGCAGGGAAAAATGCCACCCTGGGAAATTTCAGTTTAGTGAAAAAAGGTGGCTCGAACTGTATCGTGGCCACCCTGGGAAAGATACCCCTGCTTGTACCCGAAATTAATAAACCGGTAACCCACCTCTATCCGAATCCCGTGAAAGATCTTCTTTTTATCAAAGGAAATAACGGGAGGTATGCCGTATCAGTAGAGGATATGAATGGAATAACCGTAATCCGCCGGCAGGATGTGTCGGGCAGCCTCGATGTGAGTCGTTTGAGCAGCGGCGTCTACGTTGTGAAACTTGAAACTAAGGATGGAACAGTTGCGGAAAGGATCATAAAACTGTAAGGCCGTTTTCTTTTTAGAGATTGGATTGATCCCTTTCTTACCACTTATGAGTACTGACGTTCCATTATCTTTATAAATGAAAGTCAATAAGGTTGTGCGTTAACATTTATCGAGTAATTGAATGTTAATG
>SESB01000152.1_pt1 | contig 50066 bp, 36 predicted proteins | sample 3171441 | NCBI WGS metagenome assembly SESB01 (sample SAMN06051867, study PRJNA518727) | freshwater metagenome | biome: subpolar coniferous forest; feature: holomictic lake; material: water; isolation source: holomictic Lake 227, 6 m depth | place: Canada: near Kenora, Ontario | collected...
CTTTAAATAAGCAGTGTTTTTAAGTATAATTTTCACCTCTATGTCCCCATCGTCTAGAGGCCTAGGACACCTCCCTTTCACGGAGGCGACCGGGGTTCGAATCCCCGTGGGGACGCCATAAAATAAAAAAGCCGCTATCCTTCGATGGCGGCTTTTTTATTTTATACAACCCTATGTTAATAATAACTTCAGTCCAGCAATAAACAATACCGATGCTAAAACTCTCTTAATGGTTTCAGTAGAGTAGATCTTAATTCCAAGTGTCGTACCAATTATTGCGCCAATCATAGTTGCTATCACAAACAATGGCAGCTGCGACGGCAAGTTTTGTATAGAAGCGTAATTACCTGCCAAACCAAATAGTGAGTTTAATAAAATAAATACAGCTGCAATTCCGGATGTTTCTCTTGTAGTGCTCCAACCTAAAAATAAAATGAGTGGTGAGAGAAAAATCCCGCCCCCGGTACCTGTTAAACCAGCCAGGAAGCCAATCATTGCCCCCGAAATCATGGCGAGCAAGAAACTTGGATGATGGATGTTTGAGTCAATTCGTTCACTCGCCTTAGTTAATAAACTAATTGCCGAAATAATTAAAATGACACCAACAATAGCCTTATATACATGACTTGGCGCGTTGATGTAGCCACCCAAAAATGCAAAAGGGATTGCTCCAATTGCAATCGGCTTTAGCACCTTAAAATCAAAATAGCCCTTCTTAATAAAACGCCAACTCGTGAAAGTTGCAATGCAAATGTTAAGCACTAGAGCTGTTGGCTTAATGACTGGTGTTGCGATACCAAACAAGGTCAAGATAGCGATATATACTGATGCACCAGCATGCCCAACGGATGTATATAAAACTGCGCCAAGCAATAAACAAAGACTAATAACGAAATCAACCGTTTCAATATGCATACTAAGACACCCATTCAATTTTTAGTAAATTATAAAGATCATTTAAATTTAAATCTAAATTGAATTCATAAATTGTTTTAACTAATTTATTTTTTGAGCTTATATACCAACAAATGGTCACCTTGCTTGTAACCGAATATTGAACTGCCTCCAGCTGCTACAGCAATATATTGCTCGCCATCGACTTGATAGGTAATCGGTGGCGCATTAACACCAAAATCATTACTGGCTTGCCATAGAAGCTTACCATTACTTGAGTCGTAGGCATTGAAGTGCCCATTACCTTCACCAGTAAATAACAAACCACCACCAGTAATTAAAACGCCACCGACCAGTGGTTGCTCAGTTTTGTTTTGCCAAGCTATTTTGCCTGTTGCCAAATCAATAGAAGATAACACGCCCCAACGTGGCTCTTCAGCTGGCTCAGATGCTGCATAGCGAATAGGCGCTGCGCCATCTTTACCCGGAGTTTCGTGAAGGGTGTATTTGATTGGTGCGTGAATAGCAGCAACAAAGGCATGCTGTGTTGCTTCGTCAATCGCAGCAGGTGACCAATTAGATCCGCCTAAGATTCCTGGATAAAGGGTAACGCCCTCGAATGTGGCTTTAGCGAACAGGTTTTTTTGCGGTACAAAAGCTTCAGATTTCATTAACAGCTCGCCTGTTTTTCGGTCGTTAACAAAAAACCAACCCAATTTACTTGCTTGACCAACAGCTTCAATTATTTTGCCGTCTTTTTTATAGTTGAATAAAATTGGCGCACTAGCAATGTCATAACCCCAAACATCATGGGGTACTTGTTGGTAATACCAACGAAGTTTTCCAGAATCTGCATCAAGCGCAACTAGGGATACTGTATAAAGATTATCCCCCGGACGTGAGACATCATTCATCTGTGGAGAGGGATTTCCCGTACCAAAGTACAAAAGCCCCAATTTAGGATCAATTGCTGGCGTACTCCATGCAGAACCCCCACCAAAGCGAGCTGAGTCTGAAAATTTAGGTAAAGCAGCTTTTTCATCAGTGATATTACGATTTAACGAAATGCCATCAGATGTCGTTTCTTTAAAAGCGCCCTCCCAACCTTTATCCGGAATCGTATCGAACTGCCACACACGTTTACCTGTATTCACATCAAAAGCCGCCAAAAATCCTGGGCGACCGTAACGACCCGTCACTCCAATCACCGCCCCTAGAGGCGCATCCTCACGGGGATTGTCGATATGAAGTCCATATCCGACGCCTGTGATTCCAATAATCACCTTTCCCTTATAGACTACAGGCGCCATTGCCATACCAACGCCTGTGCCCCCTGTCGTTTTAGCTGTTTTATTTGGATCATTTTTATTGAGAGAATCTTGCCCTTCCGTACTCACGTCGACATCAACCGCGTTAATATCCCAAACCTTTTCACCAGTTTTAGCATCCAAGGCAATTAGGCGCGCATCAACAGTACCGATAAATACTTTGCCGTAACCGACTGCAACACCTCGGTTTGCAGGGCCACAGCACATATTCCAATCAGCTCGCCTATTGTGCTTATAGCGCCATAACTCTTTTCCAGTTTTACCATCTAAAGCGACCACATGATTGAATGGGAGTGACACATACATAATGCCATCAACCACAATAGGTGTGGCTTGAAAAGCAGCTTTTACTCCACTTTTAAATATCCATGCCGTGGTTAAATTTTGTACATTGTCACGATTGATTTGTGTATTTTCTGAGAAGCGTTTATTGGCATAATCACGTCCAAAACTAGGCCAGTCTATATTTTTACCTTGCTGGCTAACTGAATTAATGATGTTACTTGTGGTTACATCATGTTTTTGGATGTTGCTACAAGACGCGAGCAAGCACACACCAAGAACCAATGCATACAAGCCAACGCTTTTATTTAAATGAGCCATGATCAAACACCATTGATTAAGTTAAAGAAAGAACAGTATACAGATTGGTATATCCCATGACTACCGTCAAAACCTAATGAAATCCATTAAAATAGACACATGACTGAACGCTTCGCTCAACTTGAATGGCACAACAAACAGCCCTACTCTAGGATTTATGGTGACGTTTATTTTTCAAGCGATAGTGGCTTAGATGAAACGCATTATGTTTTTTTAGAGAAAAATCAACTTAAATGGCGTTGGAAAAATCTAAAAGAAGATCATTTCACAATAGCTGAAACTGGCTTTGGTACTGGCTTAAACTTTCTATGTGCTTGGAAACTTTGGCGGGAAACTGCACCAAGAACCGCAAGGTTACATTTCATCAGTACAGAAAAATTTCCCCTTAACATCAATGATTTGGAAAAAGCCTTATCGCTTTGGCCCAGTCTTCAGGAACTTACAAACGACCTAGTCAACCAATATCAGTACGTATCCAAAGCTTGGCATCGGCTAATATTTGATGAAGGCCGAGTTACGCTGACATTGTTGATTGGGGATGTCAATACGACCTTGCCACAGATTAAAGGTAAGGTAGATGCTTGGTTTTTAGATGGATTTTCTCCAGCTAAAAACCCTGAAATGTGGCAATCCAGCATCTTTGAGCAGATGAATAAACACTCTCATTCGGAAACAACATTTGCTACATTTACGAGCGCCAGCGAAATTAGGCGAGGCTTACAATCAGCAGGTTTTGAAGTATTAAAAGCTACAGGATTTGGTAAAAAACGTGAAATGCTTTTTGGTATATACCGAGGCATATCGGGCAAGAAGCCATCGCCCAAAAGAAGCAGAACTGTGATTGTAATAGGTGGGGGCTTGGCAGGAGCCGCGAGTGCAGAAGCCATGGCGCGACGCGGTTATGAGGTCACACTCATTGAACGACATGAAGCCCTAGCTCAGGAAGCCTCCGGCAATCCACTTGGCGTTCTATACCCAAGGCTTACGGGTGGTGAAACGGCCCTCAATGCCCTTGCCTTGCAAGGTTTTTTATACACATTAGGGTTGCTTAACAATATAAAAATAGACACTGAAAATTATCAGCAATGTGGCGTTTTGCAACTGGCATACAACGAACGTGAAAGAAAAAGGATCGCTTCAGTAGTAAATGAATATCCTAATTTAGTTCAAGATGTTAATGCAGTAACTGCATCAAAATTATCTGGGATTTTTATCAGAAATAATGGCATGTATATCGCTAATGCTGGTTGGATAAATCCCGCCGCTTTTTGCGAAGCGCTCACTCAACATATCAAAATAAAGCGACAAACTAATACCAATGTACTAAGCATCAAAAGAACATCCAAAAGCTGGCAGGTATTTTCTCAAAATGAAATGATTACTGAAGCTGAAAATCTCATTATAGCTAATGCTACTGATGCACAAAAATTCCAACAAACTAGCCATTGTGAGATGCTATCAGTCCGGGGGCAAGTCACACTAATGCCCGCCTTAGGAAGCTCTACAGCCCTTCAAACCGTTATCTGTACAGATGGCTATCTAAGTCCAGCTAGAAAAGGTCAGCATTGCATAGGCGCAACTTTTTCACCTAATGATACAAGGACTGATATTAGGGTAGAAGACCATCAGAGCAATCTGAATATGCTTAAATCTCTTGCACCTGAGTGGGGCAAAATAAATTATGACTTACCATCCCTACAAGGTCGGGCCTCGATTCGAGCAACGACCAATGATTACCTGCCACTTGCCGGCGCTATTTTAGATGTCATCAAAATTAAAGAAAGCCCGCCTAGATACAATACACTGTCTAGCGATTTGCCTTGGTTGGAAGGTTTATATATTAATGCAGGGCACGGAGCTAAAGGCCTTGCCAATGCCCCACTTTGTGCTGAAATTATTGCCAGCATGATTTGTCAGGAGCCAGCACCTGTTAGTGACTCCCTCCTATCCGGATTGGATCCCAATCGTTTTGCTTTACGCCGTTTAGGCTTAAAGCGCCTATCGCAAACGATACAAAATAATTAGCGTAAAATCTTCCTCATGGATATCCAATCAACCTACCACACTGCGTTACAACACCACCAACGTGGGCAGCTAAAGGAAGCTCAGGCACTTTATATCAAGGTGCTTAATGTATTGCCAAACCATGCTGAAGCTTTGCATTATCTAGGCGTTATTTACCATCAAAACAAAGATCATGACTTGGCGGTGAAAATGATTGCTAAAGCCATTGCTATTCAACCCAACAATTCGGATTTTTTAAGTAATCAAGCTTTGGCGTTAAAAGCCTCAGGGCGCATAGAAGACGCCATCAGAAATTTACAGCACGCCTTAACAATCGCTCCTGATGATTTAGAGCTTCATTACAACCTTGGTAACGCCTTTTCCGAAAATGCGCAATATAACTTGGCCGCTCGCTGTTATCGCCATGTCTTGCATGAGCATCCCCAAGACGACGACATAAAACAGCTATTATGTTTTGCGCTTCAAAATTTTGGGAATCAACATCAAGAATCTGGACAATACTCAGAGGCAGAAGCAACCTACCTAGAGGCCATTCACTACATTAAAAATGAGGCGAGCCTTTATTACAACCTAGGGAATGCACAACGCGAACTTGGTAAAACTTCTGAAGCAGCTAAGCAATATAAAAAAGCCATTCAACTTAGCCCAGAAGATGCTGACGCTTACAACAACCTGGGTAACGTACAAAGAGAACTCGGCGATTTAAATGCTTCGATTGCATCTTACCAAAAAGCCTTAGCTCTCAACCCTCGCCTTTATCATGCAAGAGTGCATTTGGTGCATCAAAAACAGCATATTTGTGATTGGACAGATTTAAATCAAGAAATCACCAAAATACGTGAATGGGTGAATAATGTGCAAGAAGCGCAAATTTCCCCTTTTGCTTTTCTTGCCATGCCTAGCACAACACCACATGAGCAGAAGCAATGTGCAGACAATTGGATTAAAAACCGTTATTCATCATTTTTTAATCGAAGTAGAGAACTTGCTTTTAAATATCAACAGAACCACCAAAAATTGCGCATAGGCTACTTATCCGCTGATTTAAGATTGCATCCACTCGCATCACTCATTTCAGAATTGATTGAGCTTCACAATAGAAATGCTTTTACAATCCATGCATATTCTTACGGAATTGATGACAAAAGCAATGAACGCAAACGTCTTGAAAAGGCTTTTGATCGCTTTGTTGATATTCGCGCTTTATCATCATTAGACGCTGCCAAGAGAATCAACCAAGATGAAATCGATATTTTGGTTGATTTAACAGGCTTCACACAAAATAGCCGAAGCAAAATTGTTGCTCTGCGCCCCGCCGCCATTAACGTCAGTTGGCTTGGCTTTCCTGGCACGATGGGAGATTTAGATGGCGAACCCTTATTCGATTACATTCTAAGTGATGCGTTTATCACGCCGCCAACAGATGCAAGTACCTATTCAGAAAAACTCGCATTATTGCCCAATACTTACCAAGTTAATGACCGAAGGCGCCCATTAGCAGTAACTAAGAGTCGTATTGAATATGGCTTACCTATAGCAGGTTTCATATTTTGCTGTTTCAACCAAACATTCAAGATACTGCCTGAGATATTTAATTGCTGGATGCATCTTTTAAATCAGACACCAAACAGCGTTTTATGGTTGTTGGAATGCAATCAATGGGCAAAGGCGAATTTAATTCGTGAAGCACAGGCCCGCGGCGTTGATAAAGAGCGATTAATTTTTGCACCACGCGTAACGATGGCTGATCACTTGGCAAGGCAGACCTGTGCTGATTTATTCTTGGATACGCTGCCCTACAATGCCCACACCACTGCAAGCGATGCACTTTGGATGGGATTGCCAGTATTAACTTGTTCAGGTGACACTTTTGCAAGTCGCGTAGCAGGCAGTTTACTGAAAGCCGCTAATTTAGATGAGCTAGTCACAACATCACTTGAAGAATACGAACAAAAAGCTTTAAGACTTGCTAACAACCCTATTGAATTAAAACGCATCAAAAAACAACTTGAAGAAAATCGCGAGAAATTAACTTTGTTCGATACAGCACTATTTACTAAAAACTTAGAAAGCCTGTACCAAGAAATGTGGACGTCTTTAAAAAAAGTCTAAGCCTATTCATTTGTTGCGGCAAACAAAGCGGCCACGACAATTAAAGTGCCTCCAAGCCACTCGCGGAATGACAAAATCTCATCAGTCAATAAGTACGAAGCAACAGCTGCAACCACCAACTCAAACATGAACAAGACTGAAGCTTTAGTCACGGGGATATGGCTAATGCCATATTGAACAAACAAAGTAGCTGCCATCAATAAAAATGAAATGGCAAACATTGTGACTAATTGCATTCCGGTTAAGGTCATTGGATTCGGGAGTGGCGCACCCTGAAAGAGAATCAATGCTAAAGACATTAATAACACACCAATCCAAACAGCTATTGACTTAACAGTAATGCTCAGGCTCGAAAAATGACGAGACATTACATTGGTCATTGCAAAACCGACGCCTGAAGACAAGGCGAGCCATTCAGCCATATTGTTTGGTAAAGGTAATGCGTCATATTGCCAAAACATGGTAAAAGAGCCAACAAGCGATAAAGCGATAACCGCAATGCCGCGATTGTTTGTGGGTTCCTTTAGCAAAAAATGTGCGATTAATAGCGTCCAAAGTGGTGACAAATAAAACAGCAACATTACCCGCATCACCTCACCATCAATAATCGCCAAGACGTAACTAAGATTTGTCCATCCAGCCACAATTGCTAGCCAAATAACACTTCTAGGTTGATGAATGGCAGCACGCCATTGCTTATGCAAAATAATGGCGGATACACTTATGGCAATTAAATAAGTATAAAAACTAGAGGCGAGCCCTGAAATCCCCGCATCTTGCATAATTCGATAGGGATACCAAATCACGCCCCAGCAAACTGCGCCAAACAGGAGTCCAAAGGTGGCGAATTGATTTTGGTATTTTTTTATGGGGGGATGATTCAACATAAACTTTCTAAATCAATTGAATTGTTACTTGAGTGTTTAAGCCGGATGCTGCTTCATTTATAATGGCAAGATGAACTCAAATCTTAGCAAATTACAGCCATATCCATTTCAACGTCTAAGAGACTTATTCACTGGCATACGGCCTAATGCTGCTTACGAACCAGTAAACCTATCGATAGGCGAACCTAAACATGATACCCCGACGCTCATCAAAGAGGCGTTGCTTGCTAACCTTGCAGGATTATCTTCCTACCCAACGACGGCCGGGGTACCCGAACTCAGACAAGCTATTGCTAATTGGGCAACACGTCGATATGGCATTCCTTTGCTGAATGCTGAAAAAGAGATAGTGCCTGTCAATGGGAGTCGAGAAGCTTTGTTTGCTTTTGCACAAGCCGTGATCAACACAAAAAAAGTGGCAAACCCGATCGTGATTTGTCCTAACCCATTTTACCAAATTTACGAAGGTGCAGCATTTCTAGGGGGCGCTGAGCCCTACTTTCTGAACACCTTACCTGAAAATCAACATGCCATGGACTTTGATAGTGTACCTGTTGATATTTGGAATCGAACCCAGTTGATTTATGTATGCTCACCTGGCAATCCATCTGGAAAGGTCATGAATTTAGAGCAATGGAAAAAAGTCTTTGCGCTATCTGATCTATACGGCTTTGTAATTGCTGCGGACGAATGTTACTCCGAAATTTATTTTGATGAGGCTATTAAACCGTTGGGCGCGCTAGAGGCTGCACAAAAACTCGGCCGCGATTTTAAACGTTTGGTAGTATTTAGTTCACTCTCCAAGCGATCTAACGTTCCAGGCATGCGTTCTGGCTTTGTGGCTGGCGACGATATGATTCTTGAGCAGTTTCTGCTTTATCGGACCTATCATGGCTGTGCGATGAGCCCTGCTGTTCAAGCTGCTAGCATTGCTGCTTGGAATGACGAAGTGCATGTCATCGAGAATCGAAGGCTTTACGCACAAAAGTTCAACACCATAACACCCATGCTAGAAAATATCTTAGGTGTTGAATTGCCAGATGCTGCATTTTACCTTTGGGCGAGAACAGACATGCCAGATACCGAAGCTGCAATTCGTTTATATCGTGATTTCAATGTGACGGTACTACCAGGCAGCTTTTTAGCCCGTGAGGCGCATGGCATTAATCCAGGAAAAAACTTTATTCGATTAGCATTGGTTGCTTCATTGGACGAATGTATCGAAGCGGCCAATAGAATCAAAAAATTAATTTAAAGAATTAATAATTGATTTCAATAAATTGATTTATTTTATTAAAAACTAATTGATACATTTGAGGATTTAAGCAATCCACCTCAAAAGTATCATCCATGCCGCGCAGCCAAGTGAGTTGACGTTTAGCTAATTGGCGCGTTGCAAATACCCCCCGATCGCGCAATTCAGCTTCACTATAATTACCTACTAAATGCTCTATAGCTTGACGATATCCAACACATCGCATAGACGGCAATTCAGGCGTTAATGTCGGGTACAGAGCCAATAAGCTCCTCACTTCATCTAAAAAACCATGCTTAAGCATCTCGTCAAAACGCGAAGCTATCCTGGCATGTAAAACGCTACGATCTGAAGGCACTAAAGCAATTTTCAATAATCGATATGGCAAATCATCACCTGTTGATAACTGATGCAATTGAGTCATCGTTTTGCCGCTAATTTCATAAACCTCTAATGCGCGCTGCACGCGCTGTGAATCATTTGGCTGAAGCCTTGCAGCAGTTGCTGGATCAATCTTAGCCAGTTTTGCATGCATGACTGACCATCCCACTTGTAGAGCTTCGTTATCTAATTTTGCTCGAACCTCAGCATCAGCCTGAGGCAAAGCACTTAAGCCGCCCTGTAAGGCTTTAAAATAGAGCATCGTCCCGCCAACCAAAAGCGGTACTTTGCCACGCGCTGTAATATCCGCCATTAAACTCAGTGCATCATGACGAAAATTGGCGGCGGAATATACTTGCGTTGGTCGAATTAAATCAATGAGGTGATGCGGCGCTTTTGCCAAGGTGGCAGCATCAGGTTTGGCTGTACCAATGTCCATGCCTTCAAAAACGAGTGCAGAGTCAACACTAATGATTTCAAGGGGTAGTTTTTGATAAAGCTCAACCGCAAGCCCTGTTTTGCCGCTGGCAGTAGGACCCATCAGAAAAATTGCTGGGGACAATTTAGCCATATTACTTACCACGCATAAACATTTTATCAAGCTCACCCATCGTCACTTGAAACCAGGTAGGACGACCATGATTACATTGCCCAGAACGCTCAGTGGCTTCCATATCTCGCAGCAAGGCATTCATCTCCGGCAGGGTTAACATACGATTAGCCCGCACTGCAGCGTGACACGCCATCGTTCCGAGCATTTCATTACGTCGCTCGGTGAGCGCACGACTGCCGCCATATTCACGTAAATCTCTCAATACGTCCCGTGCAAGCGCCACTGCATCTGCATCTTGCAGCATCACAGGCACTGCGCGAACAGCCAATGTTGTCGGCGAAAGCACGGCAATGTCAAAACCTAATTGACGTAAATTACCCTGCTCATTAGATAACGCATCTTCAGCCGTTGCGACTTCCAACCTATCGGCTTGAAAGCTCACAGGGATTAATAAAGGTTGCATAGGGACATGGTCGCGATCAAGTGCATTCTTAAGAATCTCATACATAATGCGCTCATGGGCCGCATGCATATCGACGACAACCAAGCCCAAGTTGTTTTGCGCGAGCACATAAACGCCGTGAATTTGCGCAACCGCAAATCCTAGAGGAAAGTCTTGTTGAGCTTCTATTGTTGGAGTCTCAAGGGCTTCATCATGATTGCCTTGAGATGTAGCCTCTTGAGATTGGAGTCCCTGCTGTATTCCACCAAACAGGGTTTGGTAAAAACTGGTACTTGAATGATTTGAACGCAAATCCATTTGAGATTGGAAAGTCGGAAAACTGCTTCCAACAGAGCCATCAACCACGTTAGCACCCCTGGCAAAAGGATTGATTGCCGCTTGACCAGCCATCACAAGATTAGAAATTCCTGAAGGCGTTGCTAAAGCTTTATGCAAGGTATGAAATATAAATCGATGGATGGCCTGACCATCTCTGAAACGGACCTCTGTTTTGGCAGGATGCACGTTTACATCGACCAATTTTGGGTCTAACTCTAAAAATAAAACAAAGGCAGGATGACGGTCGCCGTGCATGACGTCTTGATAAGCTTGGCGGATTGCATGCGAAATCAATTTATCTCTTACAAATCGGCCATTGACATAAACATATTGCGTATCACGGGTATGTCGTGAAAAAGTTGGCTTAGCGGTCATCCCCCAAAATCGTAAATCACTCGCCGATTCGTCGACACTTAAGGCCTCTGCAGCAAAATCTGCCCCCAAGACTTCTAGGAAACGTTTTTCGGGTTCAGCCACGCTTAATCGCATTAATGCTCGGCCATTATGTTGCAACATAAAGCCAACATCAGGGCGTGATAAAGCTACGCGCCTAAACGCTTCCTCACAATGCCCAAACTCCGTACTTTCAGTCTTAAGAAATTTACGTCGTGCCGGGGTATTAAAGTACAAATCATTGACTTCAACGGTGGTGCCTTTATCTAATGCAGCTGGTTCTGGCGCTTCAATATAGTTGCCATCTGAAGTAATGCGCCAAGCGTGCTTTTCATTTGGATCACGACTAATTAAATAGGTGCGGGAAACGGAAGCGATACTCGCCAAGGCTTCACCACGAAATCCTAAGCTAGCAACATTTTCTAAATCTTCTAGTGAACCTATCTTACTTGTCGCATGCCGCGTTAAAGCGAGGGCTAAATCATCAAATGGCATTCCTTGACCATTATCAGCGACACGCAATTGCTTTACACCACCTTGCAAAAGCGACACGTTGATATCAGTGCTGCCAGCATCCAAGCTATTTTCCAGCAGCTCCTTAAGCGCAGATGCTGGACGCTCTACAACTTCCCCTGCGGCAATTTGGCTAATGAGTTGATCAGGAAGTAAACGTATTGCCGCCATTAATTTAGCTCGACCGTCTCTAAATAATCTGGGACACAGACGTCCCAATGTAGCGTTTCTTCTATATGGTGACGCATTGCATCCGCAGCGACTGGCTCGCCATGGGTAATAAATGTGCGTTTGGGTACAGATTCAAAACCACGCAACCAATCTAAAATTTCTAAATAATCGGCATGGGCGGATAAATTAGAAATTAAAGCAATTTCAGCATTGACAGGGATATATTCGCCATGAATTTTAATACTATCAGCCCCATTAACGATGGTAGCACCACGTGTGCCCGCTGCTTGAAAGCCCGCAAAGAGAATGGTGTTGTTAGGATTGGGCGCAAATGCCTTTAAATGATGGATGACACGCCCACCAGAGGCCATGCCACTAGCAGCTAAAATGATCATAGGATGGCGATTTTCATTAAGGGCTTTAGATTGCTCTACTGTGTTCACCATGTGCGCAGTCTGAAATAAAGCCTCACATTCGCTTGCTGATAATTGATGTTCACCACGATGACGGTTAAAGATCTCAGTAGCATCTACCGCCATTGGGCTATTTAAATAAACTGGCACATCAGGAATACTCGCACTGGCTTTAAGCAAATGGATGTAATACAGCAACTCTTGCGCTCGCCCTACAGCAAAAACTGGAATAATGACCTTACCACCCCGAGAGATTGTGCGATTGATCACATCCGTTAATTTGATTTTTGGATCAGTTTTATCGTGAACACGGTCTCCGTAGGTAGATTCCAATACTAGATAATTAGCTTCTTTGATTGATGTTGGCGGCTTCATCAACAGATCTTTCGGTCTTCCAATGTCGCCTGAAAATAAAATAGAGTTTTTTGTATCATGGATACGAACAAAAGCCGAACCTAAAATATGGCCATTGGCAAATAAGCGCAACGTCACACCGTCGCCAAGATCAATGTTTTGTTCAAAATTAACTGGCGTCAGCAAGCCTAGCGCTGCTATTGCATCAGCTTTGGTGTACAGGGGGAGCGCGGGACTATGTTTGGAGAACCCATGTTTGTTAGCAAAGCGTGCTGCTTCTTCTTGCAGATGTGCAGAGTCTGGCAACAAAATCTCACACAAATCACGCGTACCGAAGCTGCAGTAGACCTTACCAACAAAACCATTACGCACAAAAAGTGGTAAATATCCGGTATGGTCAATGTGCGCATGTGTTAAAACCACCGCATCGACACTTGCAGGATCAATAGGGAGCAAGGCCCAGTTTTTTAGACGATGTTGCTTTAAGCCTTGAAATAAACCGCAATCAACCAAAATACGCTTACTATTGGCTTCAAGTAAATATTTAGAGCCTGTTACAGTGCCTGTAGCGCCTAAAAATGTCAGCTTCATGTAAAAACCCTTTGTTTATTCATTAATGAGCTTGGGCTTAGCTAAAGCTGGATTACTAGCGAAATATTTTTTGACACCCATCATGATGGCTTCTACTAACTTATCACGATAACCATCATCATTTAACTTACGCTCCTCTTCCGGATTGCTAATAAAAGCAGTTTCTACCAAGATAGAAGGAATATCTGGCGATTTAAGAACCGCAAAGCCCGCTTGTTCCACAGAACCTTTGTGGAGGGCGTTAATGTCCCCAATACGGGTTAAAACCGCCTTACCAAGTTTCAAACTATCATTAATGGTAGCGGTTTGTGACAAATCGAGAAGTGTTCGCGCAAGGTTGACATCTTTGTCATCGAGGCTTACTCCACCAATCAAGTCAGATTCATTTTCTTTTTTCGCCAAATATCTTGCTGAGGCACTAGTAGCACCTTTTTCAGATAAAGCAAACACAGATGAGCCACGAGCGTCGGGGCGTACAAAGGCATCAGCATGAACAGAGATAAATAAATCGGCCTGCATATTGCGAGCTTTGACAACACGACCGTGCAGTGGAATAAAGTAATCGCCATCACGAGTTAAAATGCCTCGCATATTTGGCTCTAGATCAATCCGTTCTTTTAGTTTTTTGGCGATGCCAAGTGTGATATCTTTTTCATGAGATCCATTTGCGCCTTGAGCGCCTGGGTCTTCCCCGCCATGTCCTGCATCGATAGCAATCGTAATTAAACGGCCATATTTATTGATTGCGGGCTTGTTAGTGATTGGTTTCTCTATCGGCTTTTCGGTCAATGGGACTTCTGTCGACAAAGGAACTTCTGGCGTTGCTTGCGTGGGTTCGATAGGCTGAGGACTTTCTGCTATTTTATTTTCAATCGGTTTGAGCTCGACATTCGGATTGGCCTCGATAGGCTGAGGACTTTCTGCCGATTTATTAAACTTATCAAGCACTGACAAGATAGGGTCCTGCATGGGGTAAACATCAAGCACAAGTCTATGTTGATATTGGCCTGCGGGTTGTAACATAAAAATGTTGGGCTTAATTTGTGTTTTTAAATCAATCACCACACGAACGACATTGGGTTTGAAATTAGCAACACGAACCTGCTTAATATACGGGTCATTAGGAGAGATAGCATTTACAAGAGATTTAAGATTAGCATTAAGATCCACACCCTCCAGATCTAGGACTAAGCGATCAGGATCCTTCAGCAGTAACATTTTCTGGTTAATCTCACTCGAGGCTTCTATAGTAATACGTGTATAGTCTGCCGCCGGCCAGACACGAGTCGCTAAGACATTAACAAGTGGACTTGCCAATGCGGGCGTCAAAATCAAGCAGACCATGACTAATAACTTAGATAATGTTCTAAACATTTCTTTCCTACGAACGTATTCCCAATTAAACGAGCGCTTCTTCCAGTCCCAACCAAGGTTAAATAGAGATCAATGTCTGCTGTTGGAATTAAATTTCCAGCTTTTGCTGACCATTCAACCAAACAAATAGAGGACGGATTAAAGTACTCTCTAAATCCTGCAACATCCCACTCTTCTTCGTCAATAAATCGATATAAGTCAAAGTGGTATAAATTAGTATTAACTTCACTTATTGATAACTGATATGGCTCAACCAAGGTATAAGTCGGGCTTTTCACTTTACCTATAAAGCCTAGACCGTTTAAAACACCACGAACAAATGTTGTTTTACCTGCGCCCAGATCACCATGTAAATAAACGGTAACACCAGGAACAAGTGAACTCGAAAAACTAGCCCCCAGATTAAGAGTTGCCTGTTCATCGCCTAAATTAAGTGTAATATCATGTGCCATATATGTTCGATCAAGATAATAATCTAGAAGCCCTCGCGGAGGCTATAAGGTCCTGGGGTAAATCGTTGGGATTTAGTCATATTGGTATTGCTGATACTGACTTGGCAAGCGCTGAACCGCAATACAAAGCTTGGATAGAAAAAGGCTTTCATGGTGCTATGGATTATATGGCAAAACATGGCAATAAGCGCACCGAACCCGCCAATTTAGTCCCGGGGACAGTGAGGGTTATTTCTGCACGCATGGACTATCAACCGCCAAATGCTAAAGATGCCACAGAAGTTCTTAATGAAAGCAACCAAGCTTTTATTTCGCGTTACGCGCTAGGTCGAGATTATCACAAAGTAATGCGCAATCAATTACAAAAGCTTTGTGAAAAAATTCATACTGAACTTTCAATTTATCAATTAGATGAATTTCAATACCGTGTTTTTACTGATAGCGCGCCGGTTTTAGAAGTTGCATTAGCGGAAAAGGCTGGACTCGGTTGGCGTGGTAAGCACACCTTATTAATTACGAGGGAAGCAGGTTCTTGGTTCTTCATCGGTGAGATTTACACCAACCTGCCCTTGCCTATTGATAAACCAACTGACAACCATTGTGGCACTTGTGTAGCATGCATGGACGTCTGCCCAACACAAGCGATCGTAGCGCCCTATGAAGTAGACGCGAGACGTTGCATCTCATATTTGACCATTGAACTTAAAACAAGCATCCCTCTAGAGTTTAGACCTTTGATTGGCAATCGTATTTATGGTTGCGATGACTGTCAACTCGCGTGCCCTTGGAATCGTTTTGGGCAGATCACCGATCAACATGATTTCCATGTAAGGCACGGCTTAGACAACGTCTCTCTTGTAGAGTTATTTACTTGGGATCAAGTAAAGTTTAATGAAAAAATGGCGGGTAGCGCTATCTACCGTATCGGCCATGAGCAATGGCTTCGCAATATTGCGGTGGGCCTAGGGAATGCAACAAGCACAATTGAAATTATTAATGCGCTTAAATCGAGAACGAATGACTCTTCTTCCATGGTGCGAGAACATGTGGCATGGGCATTACAACAGCACCACATCACGGTATAATTCAGCGCTTATTATCAGAATGTCTTATTCAATGACTTCAAACCTTTTTAAAAGGCTATCTTATGCGCTGTTTAGCGCGCTTGCCATTTTTATTCTAGTAACCTACAAACAATACGGCATCAGTAACGATGAGCAAGTTCAGCATATATATGGACAATTGTTGCTTAAGTTTTACAGCTCAGGATTTACAGACCAATCGGCTTTTACCTATAAAAATCTATACCTATATGGCGGGTTCTTTGACTTAATTGCTGCTTCATTAGAGAAAATCTCTCCCATGTGGGTTTGGGATATACGCCACCTTCTTTCCGCTTCATTTGGTTTAGTCGGAATAATAGCTGTTTATAAAATTACTGAAAAACTTGCAGGTGAACGTGCAGCATTTTTAGCTGCCATCTTACTAACACTCACTGGAGCATGGTCTGGCGCCATGTTTACGCATACGAAAGATGTTTCCTTTGGCGCTTGTATGGCTTGGGCACTTTATTACACAACACTCATTTCAGACAGATTAGACCGGATTCCACCTAACCTAAGTCTTAAATTAGGCATCGCAGTAGGTTGTGCTTTGGGGTTAAGAATTGGCGGGGCTTTCGCAGTCATCTATCTGTTGCTCTTGGTTTTAATTGCCAGCTTTATTCAAACATCGACAATCAAAGAAAAGCTTAATTTCTATACAAAAGCAATCTTAGGGCTTTTACCCGCAGGAATCGTGGCTTTATGCCTAATGGCATTATTTTGGCCTTGGGCAATCACGGGCAAAGATCATATTTTAATTGCTGCAAAATCTTTTTCACACTTTGCATTCAATATGAACACCATCGTTGATGGTACTTTTGTCAGCATCGGTGAAGTATCAAGGTCATATCTCCCAGAATACTTAGCCATTCGCTTACCAGAGGTTTTTCTTTTGGGCCTCATCAGCGCAGTGATCATCCTTTTATTTTCAATGAAACGTAATACTTATCAATACCCAAGTCACTTCAATAAAGAGCTCCCAGAAATAACCTTAGCCATCGCCATTTTATTTCCTCTTATTTTCGTTCTGTATGACAGACCTGCCTTGTATAACGGTGTGCGGCATTTTACTTTTATTATTCCACCTTTAGCCGTACTTGCTGGTATCGGCTTATCAAAGTCATGGGACGGCCTTTCAACAAAACCCAAGCGGCAATTATCCTTTGGCTTATTAGCTTTGGTTTTAGCGCTCAACACAGCATACACATTATTTGAGCTGCGGCCTTACGAATACATTTACTACAATCACTTCGCCGGTGAAAATTTAAAGCAAGCAGAACATCGTTGGGAAGCTGACTATTGGTCAAGTAGTCTCATTGACGCAACCAAAATGCTAGAAAACTATGTCGATGCAGAACAAAAGAACTGGCCATCAGAACATCAAGGCGCTTATTACGTAGCGATTTGTGCTGAGGCTTTTCAAGGGAGCGCCTATTTAGACCAAAGGTTTAAAGTCACTGAAAATTGGGTCCGTGCAGATTTCTTCATTTCTAGCACACACATGAATTGCGATAAAGTATTAAAGGGTAATATTATTGGAACTGTTGAACGCTTAGATGCTCCACTCGCCGTTGTGAAAGATCGAAGATATCTAACAGGTGAAGACAGAAGACCACATGCGCCGCCTCGAAATTAATATTAAAAATGAACGGAATAACCGTGACTAACCGATCAAACCTTAATCCACACATCACAGTCATTGTGCCCGCTTTTAATGAGGCCGAAGCCATATCAAGCACAGTAGCTAACATCGCTCACCATTTACTTCAATTAAGCCAACATTGGGATATTGTGGTAGTTGATGATGGCAGTCGCGACCAAACGGCAAGTGTTGTTCGTTCATTACCCGCAAAACTAAACACAACACTGGTTAGATTCTCGCGCAACTTCGGCAAGGAATATGCCATTACTGCCGGCTTAGAAAATGCCAATGGTGATATTGTGATTTGCATGGATGCCGATGGTCAACACTCATCAGAACTACTAGTAGAAATGCTAGAAAAATGGCGCGAAGGTTACGATATGGTCTATGCAGTCCGCCAAGATCGGGAAGTTGAGTCTAGCTTCAAACGCTGGGGTTCGAAGATTTTTTATGGGACCATGAGCTTAGGTGGTCAAATTAACATCCCACCTGACGCTGGTGATTTTCGCTTAATGGATAGACAGGTAGTAAATGCATTACTCTCCCTTCCTGAACGCAATCGTTTCATGAAAGGGATTTATGCTTGGGTGGGATATAGATCTATAGGTATCCCGTACATCCCCCTCCCGCGCTCGCATGGTGAAAGTGCCTATTCTAAACTTAAACTCATCCAACTTGCCTGGACAGGGATTACAAGCTTTTCTGTGATGCCTCTTCGATTAGCCAGTGCAGTAGGAGCCTCTTTGGCTTTCTTTGCTTTCATTTACGGCATTTATGTTGTGATTGACCGGCTATTTTTTCATGAATCCGTGCCCGGATGGCCTACGGTGGTTGCAAGCATGATGTTTTTTGCAGGCGTACAGCTTTTGTTTATAGGCATCCTAGGTGAGTATCTTGCACGAATTTATGATGAGGTTAAAGGACGCCCCTCATACATTGTGGCAGAGATTGCTAAACCGAATATTGAAAAAGCAGCTTCCAAACCAAAAGCTTTCAAATCACCCATCATCAAGGCTGTTGAAAAAGACCTATTAAGCTGATGCCACGCAAGCATGCAAAATCTATTTCCTGGTTTGCGGTCATCGGCGTATTAGCCGCATTCACTCATTATGTGATCGCAGTTGGCTTTGAAAGGAGCGCAATTCTTAATCCTGAACAAGCCAATATCGCTGGTTTTGTTTTAGCTTTTCCAGTAAGTTATTTTGGACATAGAAGATTTAGCTTTGCAGGAAATGTTTCTTCGCACCGCAATACGTTTCCGCGATTTCTATCTGTTGCGCTTCTTGGTTTTTTAGCGAACCAAACCCTCGTGATTAGCACACTTAAATATACCAAGCTACCATTTTGGTTTGTTCTAGGATTCGTAATGGTATTCGTTGCTATCAGCACCTATATTTTAAGTAAATATTGGGCATTTAAAGGCGCAAGATGAATTTAATCATATGTGCTGATGACTTTGCACAAAGCGAGGCGATCGATAATGGGATTATCAAGCTTATTGAGATAAACAGATTAAGTGCTGTTTCTTGCATGACACTGAGTCCTCGTTGGCATAAAGCAGCGAAGAAACTGACACCAAATATTAGAAAAAAAGCCAGCATCGGCTTGCATTTAGACTTTACGCATTTTGGTAATTCAATTTCACATCAAAAACTGATCTTATTGAGCCTTAGTCGCCAACTTTCCAAAAAGAGCATTAAGCAAAGCATACATGAGCAACTAGATGCTTTTGAAACATCTCTTGGCATGCCCCCAGATTACGTTGACGGCCATCAACACGTGCATCAACTCCCTCAAATTCGTGATTCATTACTTGAAATATTGTTAGAGCGTTACGCCAACCAGTTGCCTTGGCTTCGCATTGCAAAGCCGCCAATCAGGGACGGTTTTAAGGGGCTCATTATTCGCACACTAGGCTCAAGCGCGCTTGAAAAAGAAGCAAAAAAACTAGGGTTTGTTTGTTCAGGAAATTTACTCGGCGCCTATAGCTTTAAAGGATCGAGCGAGGATTATGCAAAACGTTTTAAAGGGTGGTTAAAAGAGGTGAAAAAAAACACAGCAACACCAGTTTTAATGTGCCATCCAGCAATAGATATGCCTGTCGCTAATCAGGATCTAATATATCAAGCGAGAGTTAATGAGTTTGGGGTTTTAGCGAGTAATGAATTCGCTGAAAATCTGATTGGATTTAGCTTGGTCAAAAGCCCTGTGATTTAACTTTGTGCCGGAACGATTGCTGGCAATTTTTTAATTTTTTTTGTTTGTTTACTCATCTTCAACGGTTTTTCCATCACGCAATATTCTGACCCATAATCCCCACCATTTTCATCTGGTTCATAATAATGATTGGTATACGCCCAGCGTGTGCTAGAGATTCTTTGAATGTCAGCAATCCCAGTACTATATTCAGCATTACGCCCATCAGAGAGCCTAAAGGTCAAAGCAAGCTTGTAAGTATTGGCAATTGCCTGTCCTTTATACACCAAGGCATTTTCTGTTTCAGTATTAAAGTCATACACAGAAAAACTGCCCTGACTACTGATACGGTTTAGCTTTAAGGTAGCAACCACCTCATACTCACCTACTTTATTATTTGAGCCCTTGCATGAATAAATACCGCTAAAGTTTGGTCCAGTGAACTGCTCTTTTGCCTGAGTTTCGCTCACAAAAGCGATTAAAGTGAGGCCAACAAAAACCAAGACGAATGACAACGAGTTTTTCATGCAATTTTTCTTAAGTGGGTTTAATAAAGACAGTATTGTAGCTTGATGCCGAACTTCGAAGAAGAGATACTGCGTTATCTTTTAATAATTTATGTTTTTACTTTGTTTTTGACGATTGGCTAGATTATCATATGTAATTCGCTAGCTAGCTTAATGATGGTTTAGTTTAAGCGACACTTCGCGGCTTTATTCCCAGGATTTTATGACGACCTCAAGTCCATCGCCCACAAAGCAATCTATTTGGCGCTTTACTGCTTTTAATGCCTTTCTACTGCTCTTACTTTCTGTATGGCTATGGAAACAAAACCAACCCATTAACCTGCCTAATCCGCATTTACCGGTCGATGGAAAGTTACAATGCGTTTCTTATTCGCCTTATTACAGCAACGGTCAAACACCGCTTAATATCAAGACATACATCACCCACGAGCAAATTGACCATGATCTAGCAACCCTATCACAACAGTTTGCATGCGTACGCATATACTCGGTTAACCAAGGCTTAGACTATGTACCTGAAGCAGCATCAAAACTAGGAATGAAAGTATATGTTGGCGCATGGATCGGTTGGGTTAAAAAACTGAATGATCGTGAGTTAAACCTTGCGATTGACGTTGCCAATAAATATCCAAGTACAGTCAAAGCATTAATTATTGGCAATGAAGTATTACTTCGTGGGGAGCAGACCGAATCTGCGATGAAGTCATACATTTTTCGTGCAAAAACTGCGACTAATGTTCCCGTGACTTATGCTGACGTATGGGAGTATTGGCGTAAACACCCAAAACTTGAGGACTCCGTTGATTTCGTAACCGTCCATATACTGCCATACTGGGAGGACAAGCCTCAGTCAATTGATAAAGCGGTTGATCACACACAAGAAGTAATGCTCTTGCTTGGAAAAACTTTTAAAAAACCAATCTTAATTGGTGAAACTGGTTGGCCATCTGCTGGACGCCAAAGACAAGACTCGAAACCAAGCCTAGTTAACCAAGCTAGATATATGCGTAGCTTTTTAACAGTAGCAGACGAAAAGCATTGGAACTACAACCTCATTGAGGCATTTGACCAACCTTGGAAGCGGGCTTTAGAAGGAACTGCGGGGGGTAACTGGGGAATTTTTGATATCAAGATGGCGTCTAAATTCCCTTTCACAGGGAGTCTCGCCGAAAGACATGATGAAAAATCAGCACTCTATGCAGGCTGTTTAGGTGCGCTGCTATTGTTAACGTGGGCGTTGTTGTTAAAGCTTCACTCGACAAAGCATTTGTTTAGTATGGCAATATTTGGTTCACTTATTGGCATCTCTATACTATTAGAAATAGAATATTTGATCATTGCATGCCGCAACATTCAAGAATGGATTTTACTTGGTGGCTTTACCTTGCTAGGGTTTGTTAGCTTAATTAGCATCCCTGCTTATGTATTTAATGGAAACAAAACAGCAAAGAAGGCAATCAGCCTGTCAACCTCTATATTCTTGCTTGCCGCCATCATTGAAAGTTATCTACTAATCGTTGATGGACGTTATCGTGAGTTTGCCATGACGTTATATGCCCTACCTGTATTACATTTATCGCTTGGTCTTTGGATATGCGGCCAAAATACCAAAACAAGCTATGCAGTTTATCGATGGCTTGGCGTTTTAGTGATTGCCGGTGCCTTAGTCTGCTTATGCAAGGAGCCTAAGAATCACCTAGCCATGATTTGGCTAGTGATTAGCATGCTGATTGCTTGGGCTAACTGGCCAACAAAACGCACCATTAATATTTAATTCATTAGAAAACATCATTGTTTATGCCCCCATTTTTTAAGCGCTATGTCAAACCACTGTTATTCGCGAGCTTAATCGCGATGATTCACTTTGGAATTTGGAGCATTTTAAATCGTGCGCTTCCTATCATGAATGCGCCGCCAATTGTCAATGGCTTCGCCTATAGTGGATACCAAGAAAACCAGAGCCCACTGGATAAAGAGTATCCAAGCACCGCAGAATTGGAGCAGGATTTAAAGATACTAAGACCATACACTAACCGCATACGTATTTATGGGGCTCTCGAAAATAGCGAAGTGACTGCACTTGCATCTAACCTAGGTTTTGAAATAACGGCAGGCGCATGGATTAACAGCGACCTTACTGCAGACCGAAGAGAAATTGATGCCCTGAAAGCAAAAATTAAAAATTATCCACATATTGAGCGTGCAATTGTTGGTAACGAAGCATTGCTTCGGGAAGATATTACCCTAGAAGACTTAATTAGTTATTTGGATGAAGTGCGGGCAAGTTCATCAATTCCAATATCCACTGCTGAACCTTGGCATATATGGTTAAAAAATCCAGAACTAGTAAAACATGTTGATTACATCGCTGTTCATTTACTTCCGTACCACGAAGGCTTAGCGGTTGAGGATGCGGTAAATTACGCTTTCCAACGCTACCAGGAGCTAATGGATACCTATCCACGGAAAAAAATTGTCATTACTGAAATTGGCTGGCCTAGCCATGGTCCGAGTATCGGCGCAGCCGTTGCATCAGATATCAACCAAGCACGCTTTGTTCGCGAGTTTTTGGCAAAAACTGCTCATAAAAATTATGATTATTACCTAATGGAAGCTTTTGACCAACCGTGGAAACAAAAGCTTGAAGGCTGGGCCGGGGCCTACTGGGGTATGTTTGATGCCGAGCGCCACGAGAAATACTCACTTCAAGGAGCCGTGGCTAAGGACGATCGCTGGGAAGAAAAAGCACTGTGGGCAAGCCTATTAGGTTTCATCCCTATTCTTTTTATTGCTTACCGTTTCAGACATTGGGGCTTAGGCGGCAGATTTTCAATGGCAATTTTGCTTCAAGCTTGCATCACGACCTTAGTCGTCGCGTGGAATCTCCCTGGTGATTATTACTACACGCTTCGTGACTTTGTCGTATTGATTGCTCTCATTATCGGCATGGGGCTTACTTCTGCTGTGCTCATGATATATGGTGTTGAATTCAGCGAAGTGATGTTTAAACGTAAATGGAACCGTGCATTCAAACGCGCAATCCCTGTTCCTGCAGATCAAGAGCTTTTTGTTTCTATTCACCTAGCTTGCTATAACGAACCACCATCGATGGTGATTACGACTATTCAAAGCTTAGCTAAGCTTAATTACAGCAACTATGAAGTGATTGTGGTCGACAACAACACCAAAGACGAAGCTAAATGGAAGCCTATTGAGGATTACATGGCCAAGATGCCAGACAATTTCCACTTCTTCCATCTACCTCAATGGCCTGGATTTAAAGCAGGGGCCCTTAACTTTGCACTCGACCAGACAAGCCCTCAAGCGCAAGTCGTTGGGGTGGTTGATGCTGACTACGAAGTCACACCCGATTGGCTATCTGACCTAGTACCGCATTTTTCTGATGAAAAAGTGGCCGTTGTACAAGCACCTCAGGCCCATCGTGATTGGGAAAATAACTTTTTCAGAAGAATGAGTAACTGGGAATTTGAAGGTTTTTTTCGCATCGGCATGCATCATAGACATGAACGTAATGCTCTAATTCAACACGGCACAATGACGCTTGTTCGGCACAAACCATTAGTTGATTTAGGCAAATGGTCCGAATGGTGTATTTGTGAAGACACTGAGCTCGGCCTACGTTTGCTAGAAAATGGTTACGAACTTCGCTACATTGACGACACGTTTGGTCGAGGTCTAACCCCAGCAGATTTTAAAGCCTTAAAATCGCAGCGTTTCCGATGGGCATTTGGCGCAATGCAAATATTGAAGCGCCATCTACCAAAATTGATTGGCAACTCTACCCTTACGTTTGGACAGCGCTATCACTTCCTAACGGGCTGGTTCGGTTGGCTTGGTGATGCATTACAACTCATCTTCACCATCGGCTCTATTGCTTGGACAGTTGCGATGATAACCGTGCCAAGTGCTTTCAGCCTTCCTGTGACGATTATGATTACGCCTATTTTATGCTTCTTAGCAATTAAAGCCGCGCTCGGTCCCGTGCTTTACCGTAAGACCATGAATTGCAGCTGGAAAGATATTTTTGGTGCATCACTTGCAAGCTTAGGGCTGTCTCACGCGATTGCTCGCGGTGTGATGATGGGAATTCTCAAAAAAGATGGCGTGTTCAAAGTGACGGCAAAAGGCAAAGTCATCGGCACTAAATTACAAATTCTCAATCCTATTTTAGAGGAAGTGGCCCTACTTATCATGTTGATCGCTTGTGGTCTTGCAATGCTTATTACAAGAGGCTTTACCAATATCGATGCCCAATTATGGGTCGCCATGCTAGCCTTGCAAGCCTTGCCTTATGGAAGCGCCTTGGCTTGCCAACTCATTGCCCAGCGCCCTGATATGCCAGCTAAATAATTAGACCTTTAATGCCGACAGCAAGGCCGCACCAACGATGCCGGCCTTGTCATCAGTTGATGAAATTTTCACTTGAACTCGCCCGCGTAAAACAGGAATTAGATCTGCATTAAATTGCTGATCAAAACTTTTTTCCATCAGTGACCAAGCTTGGCTTACCCCACCACCAATAACGACAGTCTTCACATCAACAACTTTTAGAATATGTGCCAAGGTTTGCGCCAAGGACTTGGCAGCAAGGTGGTATGCTTTTTTTGCCATCTCATCACCTTGCATTGCAAGCATAGCAATTTCATGTGCCGCGAGATGCTGCCCTGATGTTTCTAAGTAACTTTCACTAATCCCTGTAGCTGAGGCGTATTGTTCTAGGCAACCATGATTGCCACAGCCACATAATCGGCCATTGGGCATAGTAATGATATGCCCGACTTCCATCGCGAAACCATTCTCACCTTGAAGCGGCTTGCCTGATTGTATTAAGCCCCCACCCACACCTGTACCAAGCCCGATATAGATGAGGCCATCGTGTGAAGGAATTTTCATTAGTTTGAATTCACCAAAGGCAGCAGCCAAAGCATCATTTTCAACGATAACAGGCCGTTTAATTGCTTTAGTTAACGCGCCTGCCAAGTCAACATTTAGTAAACCTGGTAAATTTGGCGATTGAGCAAGATGACCATTCTGAGGATTAATGAAACCAGGAAATCCAATGCCAATCGTAGAAATATCTGGATGTTGATGCAAAACTATATTCAAAATCTCGCTTGTGATATTGATAATTTTTCGCCATGCAACATCTGCAGAGTTTGTTTTACAGATGCTAGCGAAATCGGCATGTATTCGATGCTCATCAATAATCTGTAAACCATCCACGACACCCACTCGCAAATTCGTCCCGCCGATATCTACACCTATGCGAAGCAGTCTCATTATTAACCTTGGAAGGCGAGAGGATTTCGTTTGTTTTGGAAGATAAGGCGTTCTAAGCTTTCAATCATGACATCATTTAATTGTGACCACTCAAAGCGCCATTCCCAATTTCCTTCTATGGTCCCAGGGATGTTCATACGATGTGCGCTGCCGAGCCCAAGAACATCCTGCATTGGAACAATCGCTAAGGTAGCATTAGAAGCGAGGGCCATTTGAATCAACACCAAGGGCATATCCACTTCGTCATCTTTAATATATTCATGATTTTTTAAATAATGATGAAAGATTTCTTTCTGAGATTCATCTAGCTCATCATACCAACCGAGGCTTGTATTATTGTCATGTGTACCAGTGTAAACAACGCTATTTTCGGTAATTTTTTCTGGTAGGTATGGGTTTTCCGAGCCCCCATCAAATGCGAATTGAAGAATCTTCATTCCTGGCAAGTCGAAATTTTCCCGTAATTCATTAACTTCATCGGTAATTATGCCCAAATCTTCTGCTACTAAACTGATTAGAGGTAAATGTTTAATGATAGCGCCTAGCAAGGCTTCCCCTGGAGCTAATTCCCAAGCGCCATTTATTGCTGTTGGCTCATCAGCAGGAATTTCCCATGCGGCCTCAAGCCCTCTAAAATGGTCTATGCGCACCACGTCAAATAGGGCGTTTTGTGTTCGCATTCGAGCTAACCACCAACTGAAGCCGTCGGCCTGCATAGCAGGCCAGTTATAATGAGGATTACCCCAGCGTTGGCCAGTTTCAGAAAAATAATCAGGTGGCACGCCCGCGACTACCGTCATGTTTAAATCGTCATCCAATTTAAACATATTGGGCTGCGCCCAGACATCCGCACTATCGTAAGAAATAAAAATTGGAATGTCCCCAAACAAGGCAATATTTTTATTGTTGGCGTAATCTTTCAATTCATGCCATTGCTTGAAAAAAATAAATTGCTTAAATTTTTCTAAAGCAATCTCATCTGAAAAGTCCTGCTGAGCTTGCTTTATTGCCGATAAGTCTCTTAATTTTATTGGGGTCGGCCATTCGTGCCAACAAGCATTTTGATAATGATTACGCAAAACGATAAACAAACAAAAATCATCCAGCCAATGGGCTTGCTGTTTTGCAAAACGGATAAAATCAGAATGCAACTTCGGTGCATTAATACGATTGAAATTAGCATAAGCTAATGCAATTAATATTGATTTGTTATCCGTTGAATCCAAATCATTCTGAGATAACCATCCTTGGTTTTTGATAATATTAAAGCTAATGAGATTGGGATTTCCTGCATGCGCTGACAAGCATTGATATGGGGAACCATCGGCATGCGTCATATTCAATGGCAATGTTTGCCACACTGTTGCCCCTATACGAGATAAAAAATCAACGAAATTGAATGCATCTTGCCCCAAATCTGCCTGGGGCAATGAAGTAATGTGTAACAAGACACCTGCCCGTCTTTCTTTTAACACATGAGGAATAAAAGCCAATCTATTCGCCCTCTTGACCGCGCCGCATTGTACCGCCAAGGGCAGGATCACCCCCACCATGACTGATTGGTTGACTTAGGGACTTGGGTGGCTGCAATTTTAGTAATCGATAGAGGTTGCTTAAATTACGGCGATAAAGCCGATCAAAACTATCAACACTCACTGACGAATTATAATCACCAAACCACCAAAACCAATCTGAACCTTCACAAATAGACAATTGGTGTTCACAAGCAGCTATTTCATTTGCATTTAAAACATCCGACTGCATCACTTGATCATATTGTTTCTTGGCATCGCATAAAAGGTCCCACCCTAGATTTTTATCTGGCGATCCTATCCAAGTGCTAAAACTACCGTATACCCAACTACCCGCCGCAATTTGCGGTAAGTTCTCTAAAGGTAACTTTGTTTTAGCAATGATGTCGCTAAAAGTCGTCATTTCAATATTGGGATGAGCGGCCAGTGCCTCATAGAGCTCGCTTAGGAAATAAAAGGCATTATATGGATAATACTCCCATGCATTTTCACCATCCAAAATCACACTCACAACACGACTCTTTAGACTATCATTTTCATCATATATGGCTTCTAAAGCGCCAATAAAATCCTTCACAGCCTCACTTGCATGCAATTTTGAATACTCAAAACCAATCTTGTCAGAGAGATTATCATCTCTAAAGAAACATATGATTTGATTGCTGCCGTGGCTGATGCGATAGGGCTGATATAAATATTCACTTCGATTTGGGATAGAACCACTCTCAGATGATTTATAGAGGCTATTTGTAAGCACCCCTTCCCCAGTGGCGGCCCATTTCACGCCCTGCTCAGCCAACAGTAATAATCCAGCTTGAGAAACACCACCCTCTGCCGGCCACATGCCTTTGGGCGATTCTCCAAATCGTTTCTGATGAGAACTTTGTGCCGACTGAATATGGGATTTAGCTCTTATTCGACCGCCTGGATAGGTTTGGCAGGATGGCAATGGTGCAAATGGCATCGCATCTCGGGTTGATTTAAAATCTAATAGCAATGGCAGTATAGGGTGAAAATAAGGCGTGCTTGAAATCTCTATCTGGCCTTTGCTTTGTAATTTTTTGTAGCGAGGAATCAAGTCGCTAATCCACTCTCCGACCAGCGTATAAAAATCATGCCTTTCTTGAAGCGTAAACTGACTCCCTTTTTGCATCAGTGCTTGAACAAAGGTGTTGTTGCGTCTAATACTTTCCCCGGTCCAGGCTAGATGATACCAAACCAACAAGTCAGCCATATATTGGCCAGACAGATAGTTAGAGGCCGTAGAACCTTGAACCTTTAATGCGTTGTATATGTTGAGCAAACGTTGATAATGCGCAAAGGGCTCAAGCATTTTCTCATGATGGCTTTTAAAACAGCTATCGACGATTAAGCATCGCTCTTCATTTGAAAGATAATCGAGATTTTCACGCACTAACAGCGCGAGTATCGGATCACGAATATGGTTCGTCTTGAATTGTTCTGTGTAATCTTCCAACTGGTCTAATAACACCGGAACAAAATTAAAAGTGACTCTTGCCTTAGGGTTGCTTTCTAAGTGATACGCCATGTCTGTGTAATCTTTTATGGCGTGAAGATAAGTCCATGGCAAAACGTATTGCCCTGTGATGGTATCCCGGTAATCGGGTTGGTGCATATGCCAATAAAGATTGAGGTAAAGCTTTGGTTGCACCGGCGACATTATTGACCTTTTATTTAGTTTATCTTATTCGATGGGTTGGATTGCCAAGCATGGCTGCAGTCACCAAGGTAATACCTTTTTCTGACACATGGAATCGTTTACGATCGAGCTCCAAATCATATCCAATCTCCATGCCATCAGGAATCACTGCACCTTTATCAATGACAACCCGTTTTAGTTTTACATTTCGACCAATCTCAACCTTCGGCAGAATCACTGAATCCTCAACGGTACTAAAACTGTGCACATACACATCAGAAAAAAGCACTGATTGATTGATCGTGGAACCGCTAATAATACAGCCTCCAGAAACTAAAGAATCTGTTGCCGACCCCCTTCTGCCATCATTATTAAAAACAAATTTAGCGGGAGGCAATTGTTCCTGGTACGTCCAAATCGGCCAATCCCCATCATACAGATTCAATTCTGGAACAACCTTTGTTAATTCCATATTCGCTTCCCAATAAGCATCAACTGTACCAACGTCACGCCAATAATAAACGCCCTTTTCGCCACCCACGCAGCTATCGGTAAAGCGATGTGCGTAAACACGATATTTATTGATAATTTGAGGGATGATATTTTTGCCAAAATCATGCTCAGATTTTGGATCGTCAGCATCACGTATCAACTGCTCATACAAAAATGCCGCTGAAAAAACGTAAATACCCATGCTCGCAAAAGCTTGATTTGGATTGTCAGGAAGTGCATCTGGATGTTCAGGCTTTTCTTTGAAATCGATAACCCTGTCTTCTTCATCAACGCCAATGACACCAAATGCTTTAGCATCTTCAATGGGAACATTAATACAAGCGACCGTCATATCCGCTTTGTTTCGCACATGCGATGCAAGCATCTGACCATAGTCCATCTTATAGATATGATCACCTGCAAGAATCAGAACATATTCAGCACGAATATTTCGAATAATGTCTAAATTTTGAAAAACAGCGTCCGCCGTCCCTTTATACCATTGCTCTTCTATACGTTGCTGTGCCGGCCAAAGCTCAACAAACTCATTAAATTCGCCGCGCAAAAAACCCCAACCGCGCTGAATATGCTGCATTAAACTATGGGATTTATATTGTGTGGCAACACCAACTCGGCGAATGCCAGAATTAATACAATTGGACAAAGGAAAATCAATAATCCGAAACTTGCCACCGAATGGCACAGCAGGTTTTGCGCGCAAATCAGTCAGATCTTTTAATCGTGAACCACGACCCCCAGCCAATATGAGAGCTACTGTATTCTTGGTCAGGTTACTAACAAAACGTGTTGAAGCTATCTCCTGCTGCATCATTCTCTCCCCACTTTATAGTTTTACACTTGACATTAACCTAAACTAGCCTCTAAATGCAGATTACAGCATTAGTTTTCGCACGCGATATTTTATTTCTTCTAGGGTCATTATAGACATGTTAGAGGGCCACAATCTAGTAGAATCAGCGGGCTTAGCATAAATATTTTTTAGAAAATCACCTTGTCAAAACTTAAGCAAAATAGTCCACTTAATTTAATTCTTGATGCTCAGCATCACGACCCATTTGCCTTTTTGGGTTTGCATCTCGAACAATTAGAAAAAAATAAAATAAAAACCTATCGCTTTAGATGCTTTATGCCCTATGCGGCAGGTGTAGATATCCTCACATCAGCAGGATGGACACCACTTAATAATCTAGATGACCAAGGCTTTTTTGAATGGCAAGGAAATGAGTTGCTCGAGACGCCCTGCAACATTCGAATTCATGAGAATGACCGCTTTTTCGAAAGCTATGACGTCTATTCCTTCGCGCCCATGATTACCAGCGATGAGTTACATTTATTTGGTGAAGGAAACCTAAAGCAGGCCTACAAAACATTAGGTGCTCAACTTTGCATACATCAAGGAATTAATGGCGTTCGTTTTGCAGTATGGGCGCCCAATGCAGAAAGAGTCAGTGTCGTTGGCAACTTTAATCATTGGGATGGCAGAGTTAATCCGATGCGCGTCCATGGCTCAAGCGGTGTTTGGGAAATCTTTATCCCTGGCATTGAAGCTGAGGCCTTATATAAATTCGAAATTCGCCAGCGCCATACAGGGAACATTCTAGTTAAGACAGATCCCTATGGGTTCTGCTTCGAATCACGTCCTGGCACAGCGGCAAAAGTATGCGCGCTAAACACCTATCAATGGCAAGATTCGCAATGGTTAAAACAACGTGCAGATTCAAAATGGCTTCACGCACCATTTAATTGTTATGAAGTGCATTTAGGCTCCTGGCGCAGAGATTCTGATGGAAAATTTCTTAACTATCGCGAACTCGCTAAGCAGCTCATCGACTATGTAAAAGAGATGGGCTACACCCACATCGAACTTATGCCTGTTTCCGAGCATCCACTCAATGAGTCTTGGGGTTATCAAACAACAGGCTATTTTGGCGTAACTAATCGTTATGGCTCGCCAGATGATTTTAAATTCTTTGTCGATGCCTGCCATGCCTCAAATATTGGGGTGATTTTGGATTGGGTGCCTGGTCACTTTCCAAAAGATGATTGGGCTTTAGCGCGGTTTGATGGCACCGCTCTTTATGAACATGAAGATCCTAGATTGGGCGAACACCAGGATTGGGGCACCTATATCTTCAACTATGGCCGAAATGAAGTGCGAAATTTCCTTATTGCGAATGCCCACTATTGGCTCAATGAATTTCATATTGATGGATTGCGCGTTGATGCTGTAGCGTCAATGCTTTACTTGGACTATTCCCGCAAAGCGGATCAATGGTTACCGAATAAATTTGGGGGTCGCGAGAATTTAGATGCGATTGAATTCTTAAAGCAACTCAACATTATGGTGCATGAAGAGTTTGCTGGAGCTTTCACCATTGCGGAAGAGTCAACATCCTGGCCAATGATTTCCCGTCCTGTTTATCTTGGCGGTTTGGGATTTTCAATGAAATGGAATATGGGATGGATGAACGACACCCTTGCCTACATAGAAAATGACCCTGTTCACAGACGTTACCATCACAACAAGCTTACATTTGGTCAGCTATATGCCTATAGTGAAAATTTTGTTTTACCCTTTTCCCATGACGAAGTCGTGCATGGTAAAAAATCTTTATTAGATAAAATGCCTGGTGATGCATGGCAAAAGTTCGCAAATCTGCGTTTATTGATGACGCATCAGATGTGTAGTCCAGGCAAAAAGCTCAATTTCATGGGAAATGAATTTGGACAAGGACGCGAGTGGAATGTCAATGCAAGCCTAGATTGGCATTTACTGGATTCACATTGGCATCAAGGAGTGAAGCTAACTAGTCATGATCTGAATCATCTGTATACGAATTTACCTGCACTTCATGATTTAGATTTTCAGCCCCAAGGATTTGATTGGATTGATTGCCAGGATGTCGATCAATCGGTATTAAGCTACATTCGCCGCGCACGTAATGGCAGTTTTGTATTAATATTATTGAATTTCACGCCCGTGCCAAGGGTGAACTATCGTCTTGGGGTTCCTATCGCTGGAGAATATGCTGAGATATTTAATAGCGATGCAAAGTATTATGGCGGCAGTAATATTAGCAACGGGACGGCGATCAAAACCGAACAAACAAGCTGGATGGGACATCAAAATTCAATCTTGGTTACGCTGCCGCCATTAAGCGGTGTAATTTTAAAAATTAAAAGTGATAAATAAATTATAATATTGCAAAATCAACAAAATAATTAAGCATGACTAATCTAATCAATACGCCAGCATGGCAAGCACTTAATGATCACTTTCAAGAAATCTTCCCTTTGCAAATGCGTGATATGTTTGCTGAAGACCCCAAAAGGTTTGATAAATTCTCATTAAAAATTAATGATTTTTTATTAGATTATTCTAAGCAAAGAATATCAGAACATACCATGTCTTTATTATTCACATTGGCACGCCAAAGTGAAGTTGAGTCATGGCGTGAAAAAATGTTTTCAGGTGAGAAAATTAATTTCACTGAAAACCGTGCAGTACTTCATACCGCTCTTCGAAATCGAGGCAATTCACCAGTATTAGTTGATGGCAAAGATGTAATGCCAAGCATCAATATTGTATTGTCTCAAATGCGAAAATTCAGTGACAATGTTCGCAATGGCCAATGGCTTGGTTATTCAGGAAAGCGAATCACTGACATTGTGAACATCGGCATCGGCGGCTCAGACTTGGGTCCAGTCATGGTATGCACTGCACTAAAATCTTATGCAAAAAAAGACCTAGATGTCCATTTCGTTTCTAATATTGATGGGACACATTTAGCGCAGACTTTAGAAGCCTGCGATCCAGAAACCACTTTATTTATTGTGGCTTCTAAAACATTCACTACGCAAGAAACCATGACCAATGCACGCTCTGCTCGCGCTTGGTTCTTGGCATCCGCAAAAGATCATGGCCATATTGCTAAGCACTTTGTAGCACTATCCACTAATGCAATGGCAGTGCAAGAATTTGGCATTGACCCATCCAACATGTTTGAATTTTGGGACTGGGTAGGCGGTCGTTATTCATTGTGGTCTGCCATTGGATTATCAATTGCACTATATGTAGGGATGGATAATTTCGAAGCCCTGCTTGAGGGTGCTCACGAAATGGATAACCATTTCAGGACAGCCCCATTAGAAAAAAATATGCCCGTTATTCTCGCAATGCTAGGCATTTGGTATAACAACTTTTTCAAGTCCGAAACCCATGCGATTTTACCCTACGACCAAGGCCTATCAAGATTTCCGGCTTATCTTCAGCAAGGTGATATGGAGAGTAACGGAAAATTTACTAGTCGTTCAGGAGAAAGGGTTTCCCACACAACGGGGCCAATTATCTGGGGGGAACCTGGCACCAATGGTCAACATGCTTTTTATCAACTCATTCATCAAGGTAAGAAATTAATTCCATGTGACTTCTTGGTTCCACTTCGCAGCCAATATACTATTGGTGAAAATGCAGACGAACATCACAAAATATTAGTCTCTAACATCCTTGCGCAAACTAAAGCATTAATGCAAGGAAAGACAGCAAAAGAAGTTAAAGTAGAACTTGAAGATCAAGGCTTGGATCACCATTTAATAATGGAATTGATGCCCCATCGTGTTTTTGGAGGCAATCGCCCAACGAACACCATCATGATTGATACGCTGACACCTAAGGCACTTGGTAAATTAATCGCAATGTATGAACATAAAATTTTTGTTCAAGGCGTCGTATGGAATATCAATTCATTTGATCAATGGGGCGTAGAGTTTGGTAAGCAAATTGCGCAAAAAATCTTACCGCAATTGTCTGGGAAGAACAAAGTCACTGACCATGACAGCTCAACAAATAACTTAATCAATTACTTTAAAGAAAAAACGCAAACCAATTGATTAAATGTAGAATTGTACCTAATAAAAAAGGCAGATAATTATCTGCCTTTTTTATTAGGATTGCCTGATCGCGCTTAATGTAAGCTGATTCCCTTAAATAATGACTGGGTCATTGAGGCACCAAATTTTCTTGCAACCTTGTCTGCCAACCCTTCCGAGGCGGTGAAGTCCACAATGTTTTCTTGTTTGATGACCTCCCTTGCTACGTAATCATAACTTCCTAATCCGTCAGCCAAACCCATTTTTATTCCAGCCTCTCCACTCCAGAACAGGCCGCTGAACGTTTCTGGCGTTTCTTTTAAACGACTGCCCCGTCCTTCGCGTACTACTTTAATAAATTGCTGATGCACTTCATTTAGCATTGTCTGTGCAAGCACTTTATGTTTTGGATTCACAGGGGAAAAAGGATCTAGCATGGCTTTATTTTCACCGGCAGTCATCAGACGTCGTTCCACACCAAACTTCTCCATAGCACCTGTGAACCCAAAACCGTCCATCAGGACTCCAATAGAGCCGATAATGCTAGCCTTATCAACATAGATTTTATCTGCTGCAACAGCAATATAGTAACCGCCTGAGGCACAAACATCCTCGACAACCGCATAAACAGGAATATTAGGATGAAGTTTACGTTGACGCTTTATTTCATCATTAATAATGCCTGCTTGCACAGGACTCCCTCCTGGGCTATTGATCCTTAAAATAACACCCTTCGTATGCTTATTTTCATATGCATCATGCAAGCTTGCGATCACTGAATCTGCATTCACCTCATCTTTACTTCCAATCTCGCCTTGAATATCAATCAATGCCGTATGATCCTCAGAGCTTTTAACACTGCCCCCACCTATCCAGTTCATCATATAAAACAAAACAAGGAATAAATAAATCAGCGTTAACGTTTTGAAGAAAACACTCCAAAAGCGATTACGTTTTTGTTCCTTAATCGCCTGAAACGCTAACTTCTCTAGCGTTTCACGTTCCCACGTTGTTGGTTTTTGCTCAAAATCAGACATGTTGCTCTTTCTTTAAAATGAATTTATTTAAATTTAATCTAGTGTAATTGAAATCACACCCTCTTGTTCAATCAGTGCGATTTGCTTTAATGCTTTACCCTGACAGGGCCCTAAAAAACAATCTCCAGTTTTTGGGTCATATTGTGCGCCGTGGGTAGCACAAATGATATATCTTTGATCTTTTGTAAAAAACTCACCCTCGTTCCAGTCAAGCTGAACGGGTAAATGTGCGCATTGATTCAAATAGGCATAAGCCCTACCCTCGAAACGGATCGCAAAAGCGGAGATAACTTCTCCTAATCTGGGGACGTCAAAACGAACACCCTTACCTGCTTCTTCAAGATCTTCACTTTTACAGATGACGAGGTGCTTAGCCATGATTAAACGTTTGAATTAAGCCAAGTAGATAGCTGACCAAAATCAGAAAAAATTTCGATAGGCTGATGCGGCTTTAAGCGCTCAATAGGATGCGCACCAAACGTGACGCCTATACTTGCTACATTCGCATTCTGCGCCATCTGTAAATCAAAACTAGTATCTCCGATCATAAGCGTTCGATCTGGTTTGGCTCCAGCCTCGTCCATCAACTCTAAAATCATTTGCGGATGGGGTTTAGAATGACATTCATCCACACAGCGTGTTGCAATAAAGTGCTGTTCTATCCCGCTATGATTAAGCGCCCTATTGAGCGCACTTCGACCCTTGCCTGTTGCAACCGCTAGCGGAACGCCCTTGGAAACTAAATGGGCAACCGTTTCATTAACCCCACCAAATAAGGGAATATCACTTTCCCCTAGGCCGTAATGGTAGGTGTAGCGTGCAGTAAGTTCAGCTAATTGGGTATCAGGAATTGGCCCAAATAAATCATGAATGGCCTGACGAAATCCCAAACCAATAATGCCACTTGCATCTTGCTGGCTAGGTTGTGGCAAGCCCACTTCAACACTCCCTTTACAGATGGCATCTATAATCAGTTGCGTAGAATTGGCCAAGGTGCCATCCCAATCAAAAATGATTAAATCATAATTATTTTGCATCTTTTAACTTAATTCCCAATCTCAATTTTTTTAAGAAATCTGTCTAACTCTGCCGGGAGAGGTGCAATCAATTTGAGTTTTTCTGTGGTGATAGGATGTTTGATATTGGTCTCTGCGGAATGCAAAAACATGCGCTTCAGACCACTTTTCTGGAGTATTTTATTAAGAGGAAAATCTCCATATTTGTCATCACCGACAATAGGAAAGCCAAGATGAGCTAATTGCACGCGAAGTTGGTGAGTTCGACCTGTAATCAATTGCGCTTCTAGCAAAGTAAAATCACCGTAATGTTTAACCAGATGGAATATTGTCTCGGAGATTTGGCTGTCATCCTCTGCTCTTGGATCAGGACGGCCAGTCATGACACTGACTCTACGCTCACCGTTATCAAGTAAATATTTTTGTAATTGTAAAGTCACATGTTTTTTTTGCTCCGTCCAATGTCCCTTCACGAGCATTAAATAACGCTTATCCATCTGATTTCGACGCATGGCTTCATGGAGCGCGACTAAAGCAGAACGCTTTTTCCCAACCATTAACACGCCTGAGGTTTCACGATCTAAACGGTGAACAAGCTCTAGGAATTTCGCTTGCGGACGCTCTAACCTGAGTTGCTCGATGACGCCCTTACTTACGCCACTACCTCCGTGAACAGCCATGCCAGCTGGCTTATCAAGCACCAACATGGCATCATCCTCAAAAATGACGCACTTTTCCAAGCGTGCAGTGACTGGTTTTTGAAGCTCAACATCCACCTGAGCTACGGTGGCACGAATCGGAGGAATGCGAACCAGATCTCCCATTAGGAGTTTATAAGTTGCATCAACCCGCTTTTTATTGACGCGGACTTCACCGCTACGCAAAATGCGATAAAGGTGGCTTTTAGGAACGCCTTTGAGCGTCTTGGTGAGAAAATTATCAATGCGCTGCCCTTCACTAGCCTCATCAATTTCAACAAATGCAGCACTTGATTCACTAATTTCATTACTTATTTTGCTTAAATTTGTCATCTCACCTATACTACGTAACTCTTGAAGCAAATGCGCTAAGCGCTTCTTCAATGAATGAATTTTAAAGTCTTAAAAATACCTTGGTTAATCTCGCTCGCCAATTAAAATAAGTAGCGATTATGTACTAAACATTTAAGCGCTCAAGCCGCTGCGGATGAATTGCAATACCTTAGAGTATAAGCGATGGCGCGGCCTGGAAATGCTAGAAATTTGAATTTTAGCTGATATGTCAGCTAAACCGAATCTAAATTAAAAGACAGAATAAAAGCAATCGGGCTTAAAAAAACACAAAACGAATTACTTCGTTAACAAATTCAATCTGATACGCATAAAAATCAGCTCGAATTAAACGGTGAAAAACTTTTAAACAAGAAATCACCTACTGACAATGGCATCAATAATTGCCATTTGTAATCAGTTAGCAATGTAATTGATTGCGTGTTCAATCAAGCCCCTGCAAGTTTCTGGCAGATAGTCTGCTGGTGTAGTGTTAACAACACGCTGATGATGGCATTAACCTACATATTCATACCTAGCCCTTCCACACTGCTATTCACTTAGCAACATCTGCATCCCTGCTATGAGCGCAGGAGTCATACAATGAAACGCATGTTATTTAATGCAACCCAGTCTGAAGAACTGCGCGTTGCGATTGTCGATGGTCAAAAACTAATCGATCTCGATATCGAGTCTGCCGGCAAAGAACAACGTAAAAGCAATATTTACAAGGGTGTGATTACACGGATTGAGCCATCTTTAGAAGCTGCCTTTGTTAATTACGGCACAGACAGACACGGCTTTCTCCCATTCAAAGAAGTTTCTCGTAGTTACTTCCAGAGCGATGCAGACGGCGGCCGTGTACGCATTCAAGACGTTCTGAAAGAAGGTCAAGAGCTGATCGTTCAGGTAGATAAAGACGAACGTGGCAACAAAGGTGCAGCCCTTACAACCTTCATCTCACTTGCAGGCCGCTATCTCGTTTTAATGCCAAACAATCCTCGTGGTGGTGGCGTTTCTCGTCGGATTGAAGGTGAAGACCGCAACGAACTTCGAGACATCATGGCGCAGTTAGAAATTCCAAATGGGATGAGCATTATTGCTCGTACGGCGGGCATTGGTCGTAACCTAGAAGAATTACAATGGGATTTAAGCTACTTACTACAACTGTGGACCGCTGTTGAAAGTGCGTCAACCATCCAAAATGGCCCATTCTTAATCTATCAAGAAGGTAGCTTAGTGATCCGCGCGATTCGCGATTACTTCCAACCAGACATTGGTGAGATTCTGATTGATACCCCGGACATCCATGAACAAGCCATTCAGTTCATGAACCACGTGATGCCTGGTCACGTTGCTCGCGTAAAGCTCTATCAAGACGAGACTCCATTATTTTCTCGCTTCCAAATCGAGCACCAAATTGAAACGGCATTCTCACGCGAGGTTCGTCTACCTTCTGGTGGTGCGATTGTGATTGACCATACTGAAGCCTTGGTTTCTGTGGACGTTAACTCAGGACGTTCAACAAAGGGTAGCGACATTGAGCATACAGCTTTCAATACCAATTTAGAGGCTGCTGAAGAAGTTGCACGTCAATTACGCTTGCGCGACTTAGGCGGTCTTGTTGTCATAGACTTTATCGATATGGAAAGTCAACGTAACCAACGTGAGGTAGAAAATCGCTTACGTGAAGCCTTGCATTACGACCGCGCGCGCGTTCAAACAGGCAAGATCTCAAGATTCGGCTTACTCGAGTTATCACGTCAACGATTACGCCCTAGCCTAGGGGAAGCAAATCACATCCCATGCCCACGTTGCCATGGCACTGGTCATATTCGAGGAATTGAGTCGACCGCACTCCATATCTTGCGTATCACGCAAGAAGAGGCAATGAAAGAGAATAGCAAGGCCATTCAAGTACAACTCCCAGTTGAGGCCGCCACATTCCTACTCAATGAAAAACGTGCAGAGATTCATAAGATTGAACAACGTACGGGTGTTGAAGTGGTATTGATTCCAAATATTCACATAGAAACACCTAACTATACTATCACTCGCATTAAGAGCGACGATACTGCAGAAGATGGCACTCGAAGCTATCAAATGGTTGAAATGCCGACGGAAGAAGAAATTCACAACCACGCTTCCCCAGAAGTAAAGAGCGTCAAACAAGTCGCCGCTGTGAGAGGCATTACACCAGCAGCGCCCGCGCCGATGAGTCAAGAAAAGGTTGAAAAAGAAGTATCGCTATTTACGCGCATCAAAAATTGGTTAGGGGCACTGACTAAAACTGAAGAACCAAAACCTGAAGTACGTGAACAAAGCAGACCACGCGATAATAATCGTAATCGTAACCGCAATCGCAATCGTAATGAACGTGGTGATCGCACGAATCCAATTGAACGCACCAATCAAGCGGACCGTCCACAACGTACTCAAGAGCCTCGTCAACAAAAAACTCAACAACCGAGACCTGAACGTGTTGAACGCGAAAAGCCACAAGTCGCCGTCCAAAATATTCAAGAGAACGCCGTTGTTGAACAAGGCACTGAGCAACGTGAACCTCGAAATCGCCGCGGCCGCAATGGCCGTCGTGACCGTGGTCCGCGCCAAGATCGTCCAACGACTGATCGTCCATTTGTTGAAAATGAACAATTAGTGGAAACCCAACCCAGTTCAACGCCTGAAATCTCAACTCCGGCGCCTGTCATTGAGACAACGCCAATCGTTGAAACCAAAAAAGTTGAAACGACAAAAGCAGCGACTCAAGTGAAAACAACAACTAACTCTGAGTCAATTGAGCTTGTAACCACAAAAGTGATAAACAATGAGGTGCTACTTGAGACGAGCACAGAAAAACCAGCAAAAGTAGCTGCTGAGAAAAAAGCCCGTCCTCGTAAACCAGCTGCAAAGGTAAAACCGGTTGATCTTGCCGCCAGCGGATTACAATTAGTGGAAACGAAAGCAGAAGCCAAAACGAGTGAAGTAATCGTTGAGGCAGAGGCTCCAAAGAAACCTCGTAAAACTGCCGCTTGGCAAAAGAAAGCTGATGAAGCTGCAAAAAATGAGCCCTTAGTGATCGTTCAAACGCAGAAATAATAAGCACTAAACTAAAAAAGCCCCGATATATCGGGGCTTTTTTTGGTCTATTGGTCGGTTAAGTTAAGTCGGACACTTCAGCCCCATAGAATTTCGCCTTAAGCTTTTTAAGCTGATCTCTAAATTCAGCGGCCTTTTCAAACTCAAGATTCTTAGCACTATCATGCATGCCTTTTTCAAGTCGCTTCATTTCTTTTAGTAACTGCTTTTCACTCAACTGATCATAATTTGCTTGGTCTTGAGCCGCTTTGCGTTCCCGTTCCGCGTCATCCTTATCGTAGACCCCATCAATAATGTCCTTAATACGTTTAACAATTCCCTTAGGGGTGATGCCGTGCTCAAGGTTAAATGCAATCTGCTTAGTACGACGACGCTGCGTTTCATCCATAGCCAGTTTCATGGATCGCGTGATGCTATTCGCATAAAAAATGACCTTACCGTTAAGATTACGTGCTGCCCGCCCCGCCGTCTGAATTAAAGAACGCTCAGAACGTAGGAAACCTTCTTTGTCTGCGTCTAATACCGCCACCAATGAAACTTCTGGAATATCCAAACCCTCACGCAATAAATTAATTCCGACCAAGACATCAAACTCACCTAAGCGTAAATCTCGAATAATTTCTACTCGCTCAACCGTATCAATATCGGAGTGTAAATAACGCACCTTGATTCCGTGCTCGCTCAAATAGTCAGTTAAGTCCTCAGACATGCGTTTTGTTAAGGTAGTGGCTAAAACACGCTCTCCTAATTCAACCCGAAGTTTAATCTCTGAGAGTAAATCATCCACCTGCGTATCCGCTGGCTTGACAAAGATTTCAGGGTCCACCAAACCTGTTGGTCTCGCGACCTGCTCAACTACCTGCTCTTGGTGATTGGCTTCATATTCTGCAGGCGTAGCAGAAACAAATACGGTTTGACGCATGATCTTTTCAAACTCTTCAAACTTGAGGGGTCGATTATCTAAAGCTGAGGGAAGACGGAAGCCATAATCCACCAAATTCTCTTTACGCGACTTATCCCCCTTATACATCGCGCCAATTTGAGGGACGGTCACGTGACTTTCATCCATGATCATGATGGCGTTCTTGGGCAAATAATCGATGAGTGTTGGCGGTGGGTCGCCCGGTCCGCGCCCAGAGAGATGACGCGAATAGTTTTCAATCCCCTTACAAAAACCAATCTCATTTAACATTTCTAGATCAAAGCGGGTACGTTGTTCGATACGTTGCGCTTCGACTAACTTGCCATTCTTGATATAGAAGTCAACTCGATCTTTAAGCTCATGCTTAATCTTTTCCATGGCTCGAATCGTGGTTTCACGAGGGGTCACATAGTGACTGGAAGGATAGATCGTATAGCGGGCAATCTTGTTAAACATTTGCCCAGTTAGCGGATCAAACAAGGTGATTGATTCAACCTCATCATCAAATAAGGAGATCCGCACGGCGGTTTCACTATTTTCAGCGGGAAATACATCGATTACATCACCACGCACCCGAAAACTGCCACGAGAAAAATCAAAGTCATTACGATCATACTGCATGCCAACCAAGCGCAAGATAGCATCCCGCTGACTCATTTTCTCGCCTTGCTGAAGGTGCAAGATCATTCCATGATAATCTACAGGATCGCCAATCCCGTAGATTGCTGATACCGAAGCCACGATGATGGCATCTTCACGTTCTAAAAGCGCCTTGGTCGCAGATAAACGCATCTGTTCAATATGTTCGTTGATGCTAGAGTCTTTCTCGATAAACAAATCACGCGAGGGTACGTAGGCCTCAGGCTGATAGTAATCGTAGTAGGACACGAAATACTCAACCGCATTATTAGGAAAGAACTCCCTGAATTCAGAATACAACTGCGCTGCCAATGTTTTATTAGGCGCCATCACAATGGCTGGGCGGCCAGTACGCGCAATGACATTGGCCATGGTGTAGGTTTTACCTGAGCCTGTCACGCCAAGTAAGGTCTGATACTTCATCCCTGACTCGATACCCGCAGTGAGCTTTTCAATGGCCTGCGGCTGATCCCCGGCTGGGAGGAATGGCTGATGCAGCTGATACTTACTATTGGGGAACGTTACAATCAATTTAAGGCACCTTCGATGAATAATGCTATTTTAACAGGCATCGAACTTTATGCTCGACTCTTGGTCAAGGATAAGACGTCTTAAACTACACATATTATGTTCAACAAAGCCTCTGGGGTATGACATGAAAAATATCAAAAAAGTCTTCATCTTATTCATCTTTTTGTTTACAGGCTTTGCACCGACAGCATTTGCATTCAATCAAGAAAAGTTGCTGGGTTCATTCTTCTCAATTGTCATGATTCGTGGCTACAACCCTGATGGCAGCATGGCCTATGGCTCTGGTGTCATTGTTGCGAAAAACAAGGTATTGACCAACTGTCATATCTTTAGACAATCTAAAGAGCCCTGGATTTCACGTGGTGAAGATAGCTTCACCATCGCTTCAATTCAAGCAGATCGATATCATGACCTCTGCCTCATTACTGCGGATAATCTCCCCTTTCCACCCGCTGAGGTTGGCAGCGTTAACGACATGAAAAAAGGAGATGAAATTATTGCGATTGGCCACTCAAGTGCCTCACCTGCCCCCATCACCTCATTTGGGGCCTTAAAATCCGTATATCCCTTTGACGGCGCCAATGTGATTCGAAGCTCAGCGCGCTTTGCGATGGGCGCAAGCGGTAGCGGACTGTTTGATGGGCAAGGCCATCTTATTGGCATTAATACATTTAAAACGCCTGGCAGAAACGCTTTCTTCTATGCACTCCCCGTTGAGTGGATCACACAGCTTGAAAAACAACCCGCTGAAACGATCTACCCCATCGATGGAAAAACCTTCTGGGAGGAAGATGACGCGAATAAACCCCTCTTCATGCAGGTCGCTGAACCGGAGATCCAGGAGGAGTGGACGAGGTTGAGTGGCATTGCAAGTAAGTGGGTTTTGAAGGAACCAAATAACACCGAGGCCTGGTATGAGCTAGGCATGGCACAGGAGCACACCAACCTCAAGGTGGAGGCTGAAAAATCTTACCGCCACGCCCTTATGTTGAGTCAGGGGAATATAGATGCCATGTTCAGGCTTGGGGTATTAGCTTCTGAAAAGGGAAATATCAAAGAAGTACAAGAAATTAAATTGGCACTCGGCAATATCGATGCAGAGATGGCAGAAGAATTCAATAAGGCCATTACCTGTGGCGAGAATTGCGAAAAACGACGTTAATTTCATTAAGGCGTCACTAAATCATCATATAAAACGGTGTTGCTGGTTTCAAGAGCAAGTGTTTTTGAGTAAAATTGCGTATTAGCTCACATTCATGCTCAAGGAAGTCATTTTGGAACCAGCAGCGCAGTCTATTCTCTCTCAACGTGTTCAAGCCATCAAAGAATCTCCAACCCTTGCAGTAACAGCGCGTGCGGCCAAATTAAAATCCGAAGGTAAGGACATTATTGGACTTGGGGCTGGCGAACCAGACTTTGATACCCCACAACATATTAAAGATGCTGCAAAACAAGCCATTGATAATGGCTTTACCAAATACACCCCTGTTGCTGGCATTCCTAGCCTAAAAAAGGCGATTGTTGCAAAATTTAAAGATGAAAACGGTTTTGACTACTTAGAAAAAGAAGTCATCGTCGGCGTTGGTGGTAAACAATGTATTTTTAATCTAGCCCTAGCAGTACTTAACCACGGTGATGAGGTAATTGTTCCTGCGCCTTATTGGGTTTCCTATGCGGATATCGCGATGGTGGCGGGCGCCAAGCCTGTGATCATCGAGTGTGGCATTGAGCAAGGATTCAAATTACAACCAGCGCAGCTAGAGGCTGCGATTACACCGAAGACTAAGCTCTTCATGATTAACTCACCATCAAACCCAACAGGCGCGGTCTACACACTTGAGGAATTAAAGGCGTTGGGGGAAGTGCTAAAACGTCACCCACACGTGTTAGTCGCGACTGACGACATGTATGAACACGTCAACCTCACTGGGGACAAGTTCTACAACATCTTAAATGCAACGCCTGAGCTTAAACCACGCTGTATCGTCCTAAACGGGGTATCCAAAGCCTACTCTATGACAGGATGGCGTATTGGTTATGCTGCTGGCCCCGCCTATATCATTAAGGCGATGGAGATTCTTCAATCACAATCAACTTCGAACCCGACCTCGATCTCACAAGTTGCAGCGCAGGCTGCATTGGAGGGCCCTCAAGAGTGCATAGAGCCAATGGTCTCGGCTTTTATCGAGCGACATGCCTATGTAGTGGACCGCTTTAACAAAATGCGGGGTCTTAAATGTATTAAGGCTGGCGGTGCTTTCTATGCTTTCCCGGATGCGAGGGAAGCTATTGCTAACCTTAAAAATGAGGGCAAGATTAACGAAGCAAACGACATGGCACTCTCAGAATACTTACTTGAACAGGTTGGTGTTGCCGTGGTGCCTGGCTCCGCATTCGGCGCAGAGGGTTACTTCCGAATTTCGTTCGCGACTTCCATGGACAACCTGAGAAATGCGCTAGACCGGATTGAAAAAGCACTCTCTTAGAAAATTGAGCCAGCTTTTTCAAATTCTGGAACAAATTGATGAGGTATTGAGTCAACTAAAAGGCTGAACAAATCAACATCAGGGAAATTTAAATGCTTACTTGGGAAAGTATTCAAAAATTAGTCAGCGAGGGCAATTTAACCGCTGACAAGCGCATCGTAAAAACTGGCGCGCAATGGAAAAAACTTTTGTCGGACGAGGTTTATTATGTGACTAGAAACGCTGGCACAGAACGCCCGTTCAGTTCCACTATGTGCACCCATTTTGAGGCAGGCATTTACGCTTGCGTCTGTTGCGACACCCTGCTTTTTGATTCAACCGAAAAATTCGACTCAGGAACGGGATGGCCATCTTTTACGCAGCCGTTTAAAGAAAATGCCATCGCTTACTACCTAGATGACAGCCTTGATAGAAGCCGGATAGAGATTACTTGCAATACTTGCGACGCACACTTGGGACATGTGTTTCCTGATGGGCCAGCACCTAGTAAGTTGCGTTACTGTGTTAACGCCCTCTCTTTGCAAAGAAAAAGCTAGCTTAATGCCTGCTTGAGTTTATCGAGCGCAAGCACGACGTTCTCTTGTGTTGTGCCAATATTCATCCGCATAAACCCATGCCCTCCCTTGCCAAATATCGCCCCAGGCGATAGCGCAAGCTTTGCCTTTTGAAGAAACAACTGATGAAGCAATTCATCGCTCAGTCCTAATTGATGACAATCCAGCCACAACAAATAAGTGCCTTGTGCCGGAATAATTGTGATTTTAGGTAAATATTTTTTGGCGTAAGCCATCACCATGTCACGCGTCTCATGCAGGTAAGCAAGCAAGGCATTTAACCAATCATGTCCATGCCGATAAGCTGCCTCAAAAGCAACTAAACTAAAGGGGTTAGTCACCGACACCCCTGTCGCAGTTAAGTGGGATTGAATCGCTCTCCGAGATGACGCATGCGGAACAATTAAAGCTGACAACCCTAACCCTGGAATATTAAAAGTCTTGCTAGGCGCAACGGCGGTTATCACGGCATCTTGTTCAATATCTAATGTGCTAAGCACATGATGTTTGGCATCGGGATACACCAAATCCGCATGGATCTCGTCAGACAAAATAATCAGCCGATGTTGTTTTGCGATCGCCAATAGTTTTTGTAACTCATTCTTACTCCACACTCGGCCAACTGGGTTATGTGGCGAGCAGAACAATAAGATCTTCGCCTGTTTTGCGCACGCTTCAAAATGCTCAAAATCAATTGCATAAGTGGAGCTACCAAGGCTATCGAGCGTTAAAACCAGTGGATTTTCAATCAAACGCCTTCCGGTATTATTCGCTACCGACAAAAACGGGAAATACACAGGTGGTTGGACGATAACGCCATCATCTTGATTCGTCAGCGCTGTCACTACCAAACTCAAGGAAGGGACAACCCCTGGCGTAAGCACAATCCACTCACGCTCAACATGCCAATTGTGCTTAACGTGCATCCAATCAATAAGCGCATCATAAAGGGATTCGGGCGCCAGACTATAGCCATAAATCGGATGCTCAGCCCTTGCCTGAAGGGCCTGAGTGACTGCATCAGGAACAGCAAAATCCATGTCGGCAACCCACATAGGCTGAACATCTGTTCTGCCAAATATTTGCTGCAAGCCATCATATTTGAGCGACAGCGTGCCCTGACGATTGATGAATTTATCGAATGACTGGGTCACAAAATGCGCTTCCAAAAAGTCACTTCAGACAATGTATGTTGAAACTTATGTTGCGTTTCACGAATCACAAAAGGCACCTTCAATGGCTGATTCACCAGTTCAAAATGTTGACCTAGCAACTCCTTCAGACCATCAAGTGTGGTGACATTTTCCCCATCTCGTTTAAAGCCCCCAATCCACTCCTCACGGGGCGTGTGCTCTTCTAACCACGTATAAGGTGAAGTAATCATTAATATCCCGCCAATATTGAGTCTGTTGTGAATTGCATTTAAGAAATGTCGTGGGCTATATAAACGGTCAATCAAATTCGCCGCTAAAATCAAATCATACCCCGTAAAACTGGGCTTTAGATTACAAGCATCGCCCTGCCAAAAATCCACCTTCTTTACCACATCCTCTAAACCCAAGTCAGCTAAGCTTCGCTCTTGATAGCTCACTAAATCGCCTTCAGTAGCCATGGTGTAACGTAAAACCCCCTGCTGTGCTAGCTTGAGCGCTAAGCCAATAAACCTTGCTGAAAAATCAATGCCTGTTACGTGATCAAAATGTTTAGCCAATTCGAAGGTTGCACGGCCAGTAGCACAGCCTAGATCCAATGCCGTTCTCATGGGCTGACCTTGCATCACGTTAATTGCTAGCTCGCTCAATGCTTTAGGAAAGTTTGGAACGCCATAGTAGGTATCCCCATAGTGAAACTCAGCATATTCAGAAAGTTGCTTGTCATCCTCGTAATGAGATGAGTGGTCTTCAATAGGGGTATCAGTCACAATATAACGAAACCCCGCATGTTGAAAAAAGTGGCGACGAAACGCATAGCGCGCGCTTTTTAGAGCCTCATTACCGGTCCCTATCCAAGAGCCGCCCTTGATTAAATTATGACGTCCATCAAACGTTGGCGTAGTGAAGTCATCGTAAATAGGATGCACTTTAAACCCGTCGAATGGGAAAATCGGCGTTTCGGTCCATTGCCACACATTGCCCACCACATCAAACAGCTCACCGTGCGCAAACTTATTCACGGGGCATGAGGAAGCAAAATGATCTAAATACAAGTTAGCTTCTTCGCTATTAGAAACACCCTCGTCAGACAAGCCCGCCTCTTCGTAAAGGCTATACCACTCTGCTTCAGTTGGCATCCTGACAGTCGCACCTAATTGTTCTGTTTTCCAATGACAAAAAGCCTTTGCCTCATGATAATTCACTTCAGCAGGCCAGCTCCAAGGCATGGCAATTTCCTCAGCCATCACCCTCAGTTTCCATTGACTAGCCTGCCCGGTCCAAAAAGTGGGGTGATTGGCATTGGCATACTTTTTCCATGAAAGACCCTCCTCAGCCCAATAGTCATCATTTGTATAGCCTCCCGCCTCAACAAACCCAAGAAATTCAGCGTTAGATGTTAAATACATTGCAGCCTGAAAGGCTGAACAATGCTTCTCGAAAACCCCATATTCGTTATCCCAACCATAGCTTGCATCTCGCTTACCAATTTCCACATCACGGGCGTTGATATTTACTAAGCTATTGATTGGCGCTGGAGCGTGCTGTTCGGGACAGATCGACCAATCAGCTGATGGCTTAACATACTTCAATGCGTGCTGACGGATCAGCACCGAGCTCGTTTCTAAGTGAATTCGCTCATGCTCGATTCCCATTAAAATGATCCACCAAGGGCTTTCCCAGTCGATGGGTAAATTGAGTGGCAATTCAGAAATTAATGCATCAACGACTTGGCGAACCCGAGCGCGATAGACCTTTACCTCGTGCACTTTAGGCCAGTCATAGTTTTGATCGTTGACATCATCCCAACCCATTTCATCCACACCCACCGCAAACATGGACTCAAATTTGGCATTAACACGTTTAGAGATGAGTCCTGAGAGGATGAGTTTATTGATAAAGAATGTATTGGTGTGGCCGAAATAAAAAATGAGCGGATGGCGTAAGCTAATCGGCTTAACAAAATAAGCCTCATCCGACACCAAATTCTCAAACAAACTTTCATACAAGTCAGCCGTTTGATGAAAGGAAGCTCTTATTTGTGCCCTAAGTATTTCAGGAGAGGTTTGATTGAGTTTGATACTACGATTTAAAAGTTGATCCATACATTCATCAGTTAGAGTTTGTTAAAAACAGCGCTTCACATCATGCACAAAAGGCTTTGATATTCCCCTTACATTGACAACGACTCACTAGAAGCGTTCTGAGATTGTTGCACGCGCCACATTTCTGCATAGCGTTGCCCCAGCGCGAGCAGTGATTCGTGGGTCCCACGCTCAATGATAGCGCCCTCTTCCATCACTAAAATTTGGTGGGCATGAGTAATGGTTGAAAGTCGATGCGCGATAATTAAGGTTGAACGGTTACGCGCCAAATCATTAAGTTCGGTTTGGATTGACCGCTCCGTTTCAGAGTCCAGTGCAGATGTCGCTTCATCAAATATCAGCAATGCAGGATGCTTGAGCAGGGTTCTTGCAATCGCCACTCGCTGTTTTTCACCGCCGGAGAGCTTAAGGCCACGCTCACCCACCGCGCTTTGATAACCATCAGGCAACGTTTCAATAAAGTCATGGATTTGCGCTGACTTCGCTGCAGATTCAATCTCTAATTGCGTCGCACCAGGTTTTCCATAAGCAATGTTATAGCCTATGGTATCGTTAAACAGTACCGTGTCCTGGGGAACAATCCCAACCACTTGGCGCAGCGTAGCTTGTTGAACATCTTGAATGTTCTGCCCATCAAATAAAATGACGCCCTGTTGCACATCATAAAATCGAAACAAGAGACGAGACAACGTGCTTTTTCCAGCGCCGCTATGACCCACTACCGCGGTGGTTTGACCAGGCAAGATTTCAAAAGAAACTTGGTTTAATATTTGACGATTCGGCTCGTAGTAAAAAGAAACCTCTTTAAATGCCACATGTGGGCCGAGCGTCGGAGAATGCACTATTAAGGGCAAAGCGTTAGGCTTATCTGCGACCTCTTGATGCGTTTCAAGCAAACCAAACATTCGATCAATATCGGTAAGCGATTGCTTCATTTCTCGATAAAGCACCCCCAAGAAGTTAAGCGGAATATAAAGCTGTATCATCAACACGTTCACCAGGACCAAATCACCAATCGTCATTTGCCCTTTTGCCACACCTGAACTTGCCAACCCTAGAATAAAAATCAACCCAA
>SESB01000153.1_pt1 | contig 49719 bp, 65 predicted proteins | sample 3171441 | NCBI WGS metagenome assembly SESB01 (sample SAMN06051867, study PRJNA518727) | freshwater metagenome | biome: subpolar coniferous forest; feature: holomictic lake; material: water; isolation source: holomictic Lake 227, 6 m depth | place: Canada: near Kenora, Ontario | collected...
TCTATACCTAATTCGGTATCAGTATACCCGTATCTTGGAGGAAATAGTTTAATCTGTGGCATAGGTGGACGCACATATTGTTGAATCTCGGCGCCAGTCATGTTCCAAGCCGCCATTGATTGACTTAATAGGCGCTCTTGATTAGATGCAAAAGGGCCCATGTACTCTTGTGGAGGCATTGCGGCCTCAGGTGGCGCAACCCACGGCTTACGGTTATAAACACCGTCACTCATTCTACCTGACACTTATTACCACTCAAACTTATCTGAAGAAGGGGGAGGAGGAGGTGCGGAACTACTTGGAGTGCTAGTTTTCCAAATATCATCATTAGAACCGCTTGGTGGTGGAGGAGGAACAGACCCAGTTGAACCGCTTGGTGGTGGAGGAGGAACAGACCCAGTTGAACCGTGGAATGTAGCACCGCGTCCACTATCTATTACATTACGTACTCCGCCAGCGACTCTGGAAATGTTATCTGGTGTTGCAACTCTATCTACGATGCCGCCCATCTTTCGAGGAAGCAAACCTTTAACGCCTTCTTTAGCAATTTCAGATACGTCAGCGCCTTTGACTGCTGCTTTACCCGCTTTATATCCTGCTCTAATAAGTCCCATGTTATCTCCACTGAGGTTTCATGCGAGCCATTTGGTCTTGGCGCGCTTGGTTGATTAGCATAGGAGCATCACTCTTTGCACTTGGGCCAGCCTTACCATCATTAGGAAGGTGAGGAGCAGGTGCAAGGATAGCCTTATCAGAATTACGACGTGTCATCATAACATTGCCCTTACGAGCCGCATCCATTTGTCGACGAATGCCGCGAGTATTCTCTAAACCTTCTGGGTAATAGTAATCAGACGTGTCAATGCGCTCACCACGGTGAACACCGCGTTGATATGTGCGCTGACCTACGCGAGTTTTTAAACCATCAAGTACTTTATCTGAAACACTTGAAGGACGGCCTTTGTCATCTCGGCGTGAACGAATCGTACCAAGGTAACCATCTGGATATTCTGCAGAAGGTTGACGACCTACACCAAGACGTAGAAAATCAAGTTCGGAACGAGCAACTGGAACACCGCCACCACCGTAGTTAGTGTACGTTCCAGCCATTCCACCCGCGCCAAGATTTTGCGTGTTTTGGTGAGTATTGGCCATGACTCTATGATACGCCTATTCAAATACGATTAAGCAGTAAACTCTTTGCCTTCGTACATAGCCCAGCCATCCATAATATGAATAGGCTGCAAGGTAAAGTGGCCATCTGGACGAATCCAACCAACCATAACTCCTTGTTGCCAGTTTTCCCAATGCTTTACTGGACGACCTTGGTCATTAACACCGCCACCATAAGAAGGAACTGCTCCATCTATACGGCATAGGCACCCTGGACTAGCGGAAACTGAACGGATAGGGCCGTCTTGGTCTGCCACAGTTTTATACTGCAATTCTTGACGATGAGCGTGACCAAAAATAGTAGAAATATGTGGATTAGCATTCACATATGAACTGGCTGTTGAGCCATTAGACCGAACAGATGTACCGTGAATAGCCTTAAGGTTCTTTGTTAACCAGTACTCTCCTGCTGGATACGCACCTACGTACTCTACATTTAAATCGTCTAAGCGCAAAAGGTGCGGCAAAGACATAACTGGCCAATCTTCAGGAACTGAGTTTGCTCGTTTAATACCTTTAGAAGCCATTGCATTCATAATGACATACTTCTGCATACGGCAGTCATGATTGCCTTCTAGTAGAACAATCTTAGCCGTTGGACAGGTAGCACGTTGCTTAGCCAGCAGGTCGTGACCATAGTTAATAGCAGGTTGAACTGTATGGGCAAACATTTCTTCTTGAGCATACTTACCCATTGTTGGCAAATCTAGGTAATCTCCTAAATGGATAATCTCGTCTACCCCATACGTTTTTTCTAAATATGCAAGGACTTGAAATTGAATCTCAATGGCGACTTCATCATGGAAAGGGTCTAGCGTCCCGTCTTCATATTTACGATATCCAATTTGTGGGTCTGGAACGAAATAGATTAGACGGTTTTCTCCTTTGCTTTTTGTCTTTGTTTTACTCTCTGCAGGTTTAATAATAGTAGGGCGCGCAGGTTGAATAGGAGGCCATGCCCAATCAGTCGGTAGAGTTCCCTCTACAATATTTGATAGTACTTTAAAAATACTATCGTTAGTTACTTCTGACATTGGCAGGCGCCTTTCATATGGGCATAAAATTGAGTGGATTTAACTGGTAATTGAACTCCTGCTGCAACTAAGTCATTGTATAAATCTTTTAAAACAACTGTAGTTTTGTTGGCTTCTAATACTGCAAAGGCTGCTTTATTTTTTTCATCTAAACTATCAACCCATGCACCAACAGTGCAACGTCCTTCACGGCGCTTGGCAGCCTCAATATGTGTCTCCAAGATTTCTAGCATGCTATTACCTCTCTCCGCATTTCGGTGTAATGCGTCAATACTAACATAGGTATTGGTAAATGGGCATGATAAAGGAGCAGTTTATACTCATGCTCAGGAGGGGCTAGGTAGCGAGTCTAGTCGCCACTAGTTTACTTGATTTTAATTACCTTTGCCTTTAGTTCTTCTGGGACTTCGCGCGCTAGGGTTACCTTTAGCATTCCGTCTTTAAGTGCTGCATCTTTGATTACAATAAATTCACCGAGTACAAAAGACTGTTGCCAGTTGCGGCCAGCAATACCGTGATGCACAAAATTAGCATCTTGGTCGTCTTCTTTGTTTCCTTTAATTGTTAGAACATCTTTTTCTACAGTGATTTCTACATCCTCTTTAGAATACCCCGCAATAGCCAACTCAATTACAAATGTATCTTTGTCGACTTTTACAAGGTTGTACGGAGGAAACGATGTTTTAGTATTTAAGGTCTGCCAACGGGCTAACTGGTCATTGAAACCTAGGAAAAACTGGTCACTGAACAACGAGTTAAACGTTGGAGCAGACGGTACAAAAGCAGGTACCTTAGGCTCTTTACTCCACGGGTCATGTGGATTTTTTGGGTAAGAGTTGTATTGATTGATTCCTGAAGCCATTTTATATCTCCTTAGACGATATATTTTATTAACGGCCCTCAAGTCGAGCAACCGTCTGAGTACTATAACAGAAAAACCCCCTAGGATATTTCCTAAGGGGGCTTTCTATTTTAAATTAGTTATGGTCTGCTTGTCCTGCTTGGAATTCTCCGCGTGAGCGCTTGGTAGCGGCTGGAAGAATCCGACCGTTTCCTTGAACTGCTCCTGCTTCAGGGGCTTCTGTCTTCTGGAACATTACACGGATACCGTGACGAGCGCCTGAGCGCTCCATGCCTAGAAGTGTGCCTTTACGAGCAGGCTTTGCTTGCTTAACAGGGTCTCCGCTTTTACCGTGCTTCTTTTTAACAAGGATACCCTTGTCAACAGGAGCAACGTTATGAGGCGCTGCATTACCAGGCGCGGCTGACGTAGGAGCCAGCGGGGCTGGGTTCTTCTTAGATGTTTCTTTCATTTGGTTTCCTTTGGCCTAAGGGTTTAATACAGAATAACAGTCTTAGCGGGCTTCTACAGTCCATACGATGGCAGAAATCTTGCCGTCGTGGCTGTCGATGCTAGCAAATCCTGGGATGCAAACTAAATCTAACCCTCTAGGGGCTGTATAACCGCGAGCGATTGCAATGGCTTTGGTGGCTTGGTTTACTGCACCTGCTCCAACGGCTCTCATCTTGCAAGTTCGGGTCTCATAAATGCTGTGAGCGATGGCTGAAGCCACGGCTTGGGGGTTGCTTCCTGCGCTAATGCGAAGGATATTCTCATCTGATTGCTCGGTCATGCTTGCTCCTTGGGGTTACGAGTAGTAGTTATTACAAGGAAAGTATGACGATTAAATCTCTGTAGGTCTGTCTAAAGGTGTGGGAGCCGTAGCGTATGACCCACAAATAGCGCACTCCATAGGCAGGAGGTATTGGGCTATCTCATAGTCCTCAAAGGTTACCTTTAGTAACCAAAGGTTACCTTCACACTTAGGGCATTCATGGAGTACCTGGCTTGCGTACTCCATGGTCCCAGTGTAATCGGGCTTTAATTCTCTAATTGATTTAGATATCACAGTTCAATAGTCAACCAAAAACAGAATAGGTCCAAGTTAAAAGCGTACTTATCCAAAGAAAAACCAAAGGCAAGGCGCTTACCAAACCCAATGGATACCCATGCTTTTTTTAGTTTAAACGTCCGCGACTTCAACATGTGAGACCTCCTCAATACCTAGTTCGGCTTTCATATCAGCAATAAGTTTAATGGTCTCTTCCTTTTGCTTTTCAAGCATCTCCACTTCTTCGGGTGGAATTGACTCTTTGCGTTCTTCAAAGATACGAAGCCCTGCTTCAAAAGACTGCTCAAACATTTCAAGATTATTAACACGGCGTTGTTTAACAAAAGCCGCAGCCTCCGCAATGCGCGCTGCTTTCTTATCTTGTGTTTTACTCATTGACCGCCCCACCCTCCGCCTTTAAGTTGAATACCGAAATCAGAATAAAAACGATTAGCGGCTTGGCCGCATTTCTTACAAAGAATAGAAGGAGTAGGCCCATCCTGTATAGGAAAGAATTGCTCAGACATTTCTAAACACTCTGGACATTTATATTCATAATTAGGCATCAGGAACTACCTCGGCATCGGGCACATCTTCTGGGATATACGCACCAAATACTTTCTTAGCCAACTCCATGACTACTTGGCCAACTTCGGCAAGGAATGCGCCTTGAGCGGCTAAAGCCTTTTCTAACTCTTCTAAACGAGCCTCTTGTGATTGCTCTTGTTCTTCAGACATTAATCGGCTCCTCTGTTGGAATATTGGTCATCATCTCTTTAATATTATTTAACATAACTCCACGAGCAAATGTTGCCCCACGTTTAAATGCGGCTTCAGTATCTGCTTTAACTTCAGGAGTTAATTGTGATAGTTCGTATTTCTTACGCCACATATCCAAATCATTCTTAGAGGCTTCGGCGGCCCGTTGCCATGCGTAAGACCTACTCTTAACCAAACTTAACTCACTAGTTAGGTGTTCAATCTCTTTCTTTAACTTCTTCTTACTAGCCATTATCTCTCCCTAAACTTTGGGTCTTGTAGTTTATCAAACACTTCTTTTTCATAGGCTAACTCATGTTGTCCTGAGACTAGATGGGCTAGTGAATAAGAATCAGCAGCGTTATCGTCGGTAAACTCGACGCCCCATTTCTTATAGACGAACAATAGCATCTGTGACTTAGATATGCCATTGCCCTTACCTGTCACATACTTCTTAAGGTTAGTAGGTGGAACTATCAAAGGATAGACGCCAAAATCTCTAAGACATAGTTTGACCATGCCGCCAAGTTCCCCAAGCATGTTAGCCATCTGAGAACCAAAAGCATAGCCTTCCATGGCCACATCAGCCACGTTGTCAAATTCGTGAAGCCAATTCATTACATGAGACTGAATATCCCTAAGCCTATCGATACCCCGCAAGTCAGACTTATAAACCTCGGTATAGTGGCTATCTCCTTGTAAGGCGGTTATAGCAAATCCACTATAAGACTGGTCAATACCTATGTACACAGGAAGCGATTTGTCGACAATTCCTTGTTGGAATACCTTTAAGGTCATCCCAACTCCTTTTCTATGGCTTGGATTGTTTCGCAAAGGTATTGATTGCATACGCCGCAATGGTTGAACTCGTCGGGCTTATGCAACTCCACTACTGCGCGAAGGGCTTGCATTGGCATAGATGCCCTGTAATAGTTTTTATCTAAGTTGTCTATCTCCGCCAGCAATTCATCGTGGGTCATTTGCGCGTTGCCTTCGCTCAGGTCAATTTCCTCAATCTCACGCGCTATCTGCTCGCCAATCTCATGCCGAAACTCACAATAGCAATAATGCGCCGTTGGTTTATCGGGGAAGTAGTATGTGATTTCGGTTCCGCAACTCGCGCATGGCAAATCTTTTAGGTAACTCACTTCTCCACCTCGCTTTGTTGTTTACCATGTTCGCTACATCCGTAGCCCCAATCGCAAGTGCAATATGTATAGTCCACCTACATCACCTCTCTAATCCTGTTGGTGATTACTTGGCGAGTAGGGCAAGGAAACCTTTGGAGGTATTGACCGTATTCAGAGTTGTAACCGCAAGCCACACACCCGATGGTTTCATAATTATCTGGCTCACTTGAAGCGCAGTGCAACCCCAGCACATCTTGGATAGCCAGCCAAGCGGATAATTGAATCTCATGTGGCTTCTTGTCTAGATAAAATGAAGAGTCAAGATACTGCCGTTGAATGGCAATCTCTTTATCAATCCACGCTATAACTTCATCGTGGGTCACGGATTAAACCTATTAGTCTTCATACGCTCACCAGAAGTACGGCGAGTAAGTTCACGACTGGCTAGGTAGTAATACCGCTCTAGGGCGTCCTGAGTAGTCTCTAGCATCTTACGGTAAGCATAGGCATAGGTTTTAGCATCATGAAGTTCAATAATCTCTGGGTCTACAGATACGGACGCCTTTAGCATGACCGCTTTTTCTGTAGTCTTACCTGTGGTCTTACTGATTAACCCGTAGGACGTAGCCCTATCATAGGCGTTCTCAGCCTCTAACTCCGCAATAGCGGCGCAGGCAACTTGTACCGTGAGGAAGTTGTAATTTTCCATGTACTTAGACGCAAGAACCATAAGTTCACGGTCATCCACCTCAGTAACATCTGCTGGAAAAGTTGGAATCTCAATCTTTAAAGATTTACGTACTGGAAGACCTTGACGTTCCAGCATTGAAATAATTGTTTCACTGATACCTGTTGCAATTAACTCAGACATTCTCATACCCCTTACATTTAGCGCAACCGTCGGAAGATATATTACATGGTAGTGGCGTCTTGTTGTCAATAGCGGCGCAGATATCTGCAGCGGCTTGGAAGATATGAGCCACATCAAAGTCACTCTTGTGAATGACAAACTCTTTAATCTCTTGGGAAGCCTTAGACTCATAAATCATAACGGCTTCTTGTGGGAAGTTAGGCATTTCTAATAGTTCTGCCAACTTCATATAAATCTGTACCTGAGTGATGTGCTTCATGAAAGGGCCTTTAAGGTCTTTCCACATCTTCTCAAAGTCCCCATTGTGCTCACGTATTAATTCAGGGGCTTCCCACCTAAAGGTACCTAGACCAACGGACTTAATTTCTAACATCAAGTCATCCCCAAGGCCTTTAATCCAACCATCAGAATGCCCAAAAATACGTAGTGGCTCATAGAATAAAGGTACTTCACGGTATTCTAATGGGCCTTCATGGCAATCAGCGCCACCCCAAAACATCTCACCGCAATCATGGCAATACCACTTGCCGTATAAAACACCCATCTCTTGAAACCAGCGTTGCCACTTAGCATGAATCATGTGGCCTTCATCAAACACTGACATCAAACGAAAACTTGGTGCTTTCTTACCTGTAACTGAATGCCCTAGTAATTGAAAGTATGAGGCGCGATAACACCAGTCTGGACTTGACATCTCAGAAGGATGTAGAACATCTGTACGTCGGCCTTGTTCAGCGGGCTTTGATAATACATGGCGTTCAACTGAACCGATAACACGAGTTGGTTTTTTAGCCACGTTTATAAATGCCTTCAACTTTCCAGTAGGTTTTTGCTTTGTCATTTCTCTCCCCTTGTAGTGAGTGCACACTACCACGCATTGCCAGAATTAATCCAATCCTCCAGACTCATTCCTTGCTTTGCGGCTTTTCTTTTAAGAGCGTTTCGTTCTCTGTGGCTCATGCCACCCCATATACCGTGAGTCTCTTCCATTTGCTCTGAGTATAAAAGGCATTCTTTACGCACAGGGCATTCTGAGGAGCCGTCCTTGCCATAACAGATGGCTTTAGACACTTCGGCTATCTTTTTATATTTGGTCTTATCTCTGGGCGGATACCACAGTTCAGTATCCTTGCCTCTACATTTTGCTTCGTAGCGCCATTCTTCTACGAGTCCAAGTTTTTCGTACAATTATGCTCCTGAAGATTCTGGCGCAATTCCAGAAAATCATCTTCAGTAAGAATAATGTAGTTAGCATTATTTAAACTAAAACCGAGGACAGGAGTCCGACTGTCTAGAATTGCTTCTTTGACAATCTTTTCCAGAACCGTCGCTTTGACGGTAAAGGAGGCTTTGCCAGTCCACTTGTGCTCCACTAGGAGTTCTTTAGTACGGACATCGCCTTTCCGACTCCAAAAGGCTCCGCTGGCAACTACCCGTTGCCCACCTAACTCTTTTGCTAATCGGTCCTCGTGCTTCTTAGATTGCTTCTGTCCCTCACTCCTCATCGGAGGCTACGAACTTAGACGCCGCTTTAATGGAGTCTAATACATCGCGTTCAAGGACTTCCCGCAAATCAATCTCTTCCCGTATAGAGGAAAGCATAGCATCACTTCCCTGCCACTGCCGTTGCTCGCCGTCAATGGTGTAACGGTAGTAGGCACCTGCACGTTTAATAACCCCATTAATAATGCCCATAGTAATAATTTCTTTACCAAAATCAAACTCACCAGCATTAACTGAGCCGCCATTGGCAAAGTAGAAATCGACCACAGCCACCTGTGAAGGAGGGGCAGACTTGTTCTTTAGAATACGGACTTTAATAGCCTGTCCGATACGGCGCTTGGCATCTCCTGTGCCTTCTTCAATCCATTCATCACGGCGAACCTCGGTACGGGTAAAGAACGCATAGTCCTTGCCCAAACCTCCTGGGGTAGTACGTGGGTCTCCGTACATGACGCCAATCTTTGAACGCCACTGATTAATGATAATCCCGATAAACGGGCGCTCAGCGTCTACTAGAGACCGTTTAGAAGCCTTCCCTACCTTGCGGAAGAACTTGTTAGTAAGTAGGGCAGAGCGTCCTACGGTTGACTCATCCATTTGCTTCTCATCTTCCGAGGAAGGTACCAGAGCAGGAAGGGAATCAATAACAATGCAGTCGACGGCTTTGCTTTCAACAATTTCAATAACGGCTTCATAGGCTTCTTCCATAATATTAGTAGAAATTACATATACACGGGCAGAATCAACGCCACACATATCAGCGTATTTAGGCACCCATTGCTCAGCGGCTACCCAGACAGTAGTAAAGTCAGGGTCACGCTTTTGATTGGCAGCAATAGTTTTTAGCGCCAATGCAGTCTTTCCATTGCTGGCTTCACCAATAAGTTCATGCCATTGATTAAGAGGCCACCCTCCGCCCAATGCCATGTCAAAACTAAGGGAGCCCGTAGTAATGCGGTCTAGTAAATCTTCACGAATCTCTGACCCTAATACAACGGTATCGGAGCCGTACTTTTTATTAATTTTTACAAGCAGTTTGTTTAATTCAGCATTCATTAGATGTGGCCTATGATTCCTTGTGGGTTGTAGTTGTTAGCAGTTGAAAGTTGTTTAGAAGGTACTACGGGTCCTTTTGCTTGACCTGTATTAATACCTGATACTCCAGAACCAGATTGCTGTAATGGGTATCCGCAATCATAACAGCGAGCAGCAGATTCTGGTGTCGCCTTTCCGTAGTTACCACTGCCACATCCTGGACAACGAGACGCATTGGTAGCACTTGCAGGAAGACGATGGTCACGTACATCAGGAGGCAAATAAGGAGCCTGTTGCTGAGTAGGAGGCGTGGACTGCTGTGGTTGGTACACAGGTGGTCGATATTCAGGTGCAGGGGCTTGTTGAGGAGTACCCAAACGATTAGCCCACCAGTTGCTATTACTCATATAAATCCTCCGCAGTTGTTTGAAAAACATCTCCAACAGTAATCAATCCTATATCAAAAGCCGCACCCATGCCTGCAACTAAAGAAGCCATACTAAGCACTTTATACATCTTATGTACAAGTTCGGTATCGCGCCCCATATCTTCGGGTGAGCGCCCTGTTTCTTTTACTATTTCATTTACTTGAATAGCAGACATAACATCAGCGCTTATGTTGCTAATAACATCTAAGAAAGGAAGCATATATTCTATAGTTTCATAACGTAATTTGCTGTCTTCTAGTTCTTTAGTCTCACCCTCAGCGCTAATGGGAAACAACCCTATCGACTCTGAAATTTCATTTGGGTCACCAAGAGCAGTGTCATATAAAAACCAGCGCAAGAGCGTACTAATTTGTACGTCTTTTCGACTAACTACAGTTTCATAATGATACTTGCGATGAAACAAGTGTTTGAACCAGTTAATCATTTAGCATCACCCCAACGTTGAACTACATGTATGTCTGCAATCAAAGGCACATCTAGAAGGTCAATGCCCTCCATAGAACTACGAATAGCCTCGCGAGTTTCATCCACAAGGTTGTCAGGAACTAGAGTAACTAACTCATCGTGTACAGTTAACAAAAGGCGAGCCTCTTTAGGTATGGAATCGTACGCCCTAATCATAGCAAGTTTCATGATATCTGCTGCCGACCCTTGAATACGGGTATTAAAGGCTTGACGCTCAGCGCCACCCCTAGTACCAAAATCCCTAGAGTTAATCTCGGGAATATAACGACGGCGACCAAGGATAGTTGTGACATAGCCACGCTGACGTGTTGCGCCTACTACCTTTAATTTATAACGATTAACAGAAGAGAACTTAGTTGAAAACGCGTCTAAAAGATTTTTAGCCTCTGTTTTGGTACAGCCAATTTGAGACGCAATCTTATCGGGGCCTACGCCATAAGCCATAGCCAATACCAGCACCTTGCCAGCCTTGCGGTCTACCCCAACAGTGTTTCCTACAGTGGTATAAATGTCTCCACCGTCAAGATAATTCTTAAGCATAATTGGGTCTTTAGACATAGACGCAATAACACGCGGCTCAATCTGTGAATAGTCAGCAACTACCAATTTATAGCCTTCTGGAGCAGCAAATAGATTACGTAACATACGACCATATTGTTTTTCCGCAGGAACTTTGTTTGGGTCTTCTGGGGCAGGAATGTTTTGAAGATTAGGGTTAGCACTGGAAAAGCGACCTGTCTCAACATTGTGCTGTTTAAAATCACAATGGATACGCCCATTAACTAATAGGCTTTCTTTATACTCAATCTTAGATTTACCAGCAGTTGTGCGGGTAACCTCTCCGCCCAGATATGGAACTACGTAAGTAGTCATCAACTTGTTAAGGTCTGAGTACTCTAATAGGGCTTTGACCAGTGGGTCCCTGGTACGGTGAACTTCAAGCGCCTCGGCCGAAACCGAATAATCCATGTACTCAAGTTCTTTACCTTCAAGGTCTTTCTTCTCGCCTTTTCCTGTAAGAATGCGCCCTTTAAGTCCACGACCACCATCAGCCTTAGAACTGTAAAGGAGGTACTGCTTCTCTTGATTGGAATTGATGTTAAAAACTCGACCAGCAGTTTTGTAAATTTCTGTGCGGGCTACCTCAATTCCTTTTTCTAACTGGTCGTGCAAAGCATTCAAGGCTTCCATATCTATTGGAGCACCTGTTAATTTCATCTGACAAAGGGGAGACAGGACTGACATCTCCAACTTCATAACTTTATCCACCTGAGCGGCTTCAATCTTAGGAAGAAGAGTTTTCCATAGTAAAAATGTGTATTTAGCATCTAAGTACGCATATTTAGCCACAGTACTGAAAGCATGTACTTCTACTTCCTTACCTACGCCTTTAACCATTTCATAACCAAATTCGCGCTTTAGGCAATCATCAAGACCGCACTTGTTTTTGTTCTTGTTATCGTAAACAAAAGACGCAACCATAGTATCGAAGTAAGGTTGGCAAGGAACCTCATTGTCATAATACTTAGCGACAGAGGTTAAATCAAAGATAAGGTTATGGCCAACCTTGAGAATATCAGGGTTGAACATCAATGGTCGCAGGGCTTCAAACACCTCTGCTGGAAATAACTGAGTAGGTGCAGGGCCAAATACCTGCGTAGCCTTCTTCTTGTCGCGTGAGTAGTCGCTCTCTCGTGCAGGTAGTCCCGCCTCTACGCGCTTCTCCCCTTGACCCGTTAATGGGTAGGACTCAGATACAAACTCTCCGTGAGGGTGACCCATGGGAATCACGTCCCCGCGCCCATGCGTGGCAAAACTTAGCCAGAGTACTTCATTAACGACAGTGACACCACGACGTGGGCCAACAGTTTCGCAGTCAAAGGCAAAGGCATCTTGTGTCAAGTAGTAGGCAACGAGTTCATCTAATTGTTCTTTTGTTGTAATGATATTCAAATTATGTCCCTTGTAAAGCCAAAGGGCTGGAAGAGGAGAAGGGGTGCCTCCTGCGGACCAGCCCTTTAGCGACCTAGTTGTTAGCCGAGTAGTGAGTTAGCAATCTCTTCTAGTTCAGCCCAAGTGTGCTCCTTAATAACAGAGCGCTCATAAGGCTTCAATTCTGCAATCGCAGCCTCAATTTCTTCAACGTTAGTGATGTTCCAATCTTCTGCCAAATCGCGCGCCTTAACAGCGTTCAAGTGGTAAACAGTTTGTTGCATCTTACCTGTGCGACTAATTGCCCAATAGTTCTTGGTCAAAGGACCTTGAGGTGAGAAATGAGCAGCGTGTAGTGTCTTATAAAGACGTGGACTTGCAATAAGCATCTGACGAACAGGTGTTCCACCAGCGCTTAAGTTAGCAATAGTGAAAGCCTTCTTATCTTCGGGCTTGCTATTGAGTTTAGTACAAAGAGGGTCGTTAGCACCCAGTGACACATAAGACTTCTTGCCTTGTGTCTTCTGTTGTAGGAAGTGTTGCTTATAGATTGCAAAAGGACCGTTAGGGTCAAGGAACTTGATGATTTGGAATTCACCATCATTGAATTTAAATTCCTGTGGGAAATCCCCAGTTGCTGTTGCCTTTTCGGCTGCTTCCCATCCTTCTTGGATGGCTGTGCTTGTTGCCTGTGCAGGACGAGCGTTAATGTCGTCTGCGATTGATGAATCTGCGAAGTCGTCTACCTCTGGTAGAAAGTCTTCAGTCTGGTTTATTGCCATTTATTTATATCTCCTGTTATGTTCAGTTAGTTTTTTAGGTTCATTTCATTAGCGCGGATGTTCTCCCACGCCTCAGCAATAGCACTAGTCAATTCCTGGTTAGGCCATTGTATACGTTTTACGTTCAACAATCCAGCCTTACCAAACATTGCCACTGCTACTTCTATCATTGGGCGCGAGTATAGCCTACGCCCTAGCCTTTCTTTACCATTGACATCTACCTTTGCAGGTAGCCTGTAGGGAGACACTGGGAGGTACCCCGACTTTATCCAATGACGGATAGATATTATCGGACGACCCAGCGCTATAGCAAGCGCGCCTATAGTAAAGAATTCCATGTCGGTTCCATCAGGAAGAGATTTAACATAAGGCTTAGAGTCCCAAGCCGTTGCTACTTTAACTTCTTCCTTTTTTTCTTCACGACGTTTACGCTTACTTCCAGGATAAAAGTTATCTAGGCCAGCAAACGTATTGTCAATAAAATCATCTGTCACTCAGTGCATTCCTTTAACCAAGTATTCCAATAGATTGCGAATTCAGCAATGTCCATTGTTCCCTCTACGGACTCTTCTTCTAGATATTCAATAAAATCATCATCAACAACAATTGCGGGCAAATCAAGTCCAACATCTACGCCGTCAAGAAATAAGACAGGAATAAGTTCTTTAATCATTTTTTCTCCAAAATAAATGCGTAAGAAATCTTAGGAGGAAACATACTATCAATATCTTCCTCGGTCAACTTACCTTCATAAAAAGCGGCCATGATGGCATCTTCGTCTAGAATAGGCATCATCTTAAGGCATAAATCTTTAATGCCTTTTTTAGTGAGAATAGTTTCAGCAATTTCAATGTCTAAACTTTTAGAGACACGACGCTGTTTTGTAATGGCTTTGACGCCTGTGGCTTCATCATCAATTGGAAGTGAAATATGTCCGCGTTCATCTTCAACGCCATCTTCATCTAGGATTGATAAAAGAAGTTTTTTAACATCATTTTGACGCTTAATAATCACGTCGCTTTGGTCTTTAAGACTTACATATTGACGAACAATTGCTGGAACGGATTCTGTTCCCATTTATTACCCCCTTGGTATATGTGCACAATCTAGTACACATATGGGGAGGCTGTCAAGTTACTTTAAGTAATCTTCCAATGCTTTAATGATGACGCTAGTTACGGTTACCCCTTCAGAGGCAGCCTTCTTCTGTACGGCCTTCCAGAGGTCGTCAGGGACGCGAATAGTACGCGTTGGAGTCTTGGGTGCATTTGGCATAATAATTAATTATACGTTAGATGAGGTCAAAAACTGCTTTAAACTGCTAATTGTTAATGGAACCCCACCAGCATCATCAATACCTTCACCGTCGATTATTGCGCTCGCCACTGAGGACTTTTGTTGAAGGGCTTCCCATTGTCGCTGTTCAATGGAACCAGCAATGAGAATATCTTGTAGAATGGCGGACTGAAATCGAGATGAGGCTCGGATAATGCGGCCGTTTCGCTGAGTCGCCGCCCCTGAAGACCACGGTAAATCATAGTTAATAAGTAAGTTGCCCGCTGGTAAATCCACACCATAACCACCAGCGTCAGAACTAATAAGGACACGGATAGCAGGGTCATTGTTAAAAGCAATTTTATTATCCTCCTTGGTTTTGGAGTCTAATTTACCTGAGTAAAGTCGACATTGGTCTGGCCCTAAAGCAGCAGAAATCATATCCAGCATGTCTACATAAGTAGCAAATATAACTACTTTATTGACCTCATCTTGCTCCAAGAAGTCTTTAACGTACTGGACCAAGTAATCCAATTTAGGTGAACTAGTAACCCCATCAAGAGCACCAGTATCAACAAGTTCGTGGGCATAAGACGACCCCTCTCCGTTCATCTGTAAGAACTTAGTTGCGCTAGTACGAAGCAAATCTGGATGCGAACAAAGCATTTTAAGGCTCCCAATTTTGGCCATAATCTTGCCCCGCATTTCGTCCTCAGGCCCTCCACGACGGCTTTCATAGCCATAATGAGCCAAGACATTAAAAGAGCCCCCAAACAGGTTCTGAGCGTCATCCAAGTCGCGCACAAGGTCATCTGTGATACGTCCGTATAACTTAGAGGACTTCCTATCAAATACGATTTTCACAGGGTCTTTATGGATAGTCTCAGGAAGGTAAGGAGCCACATCAGGGTCTTTTTGAGCCTTGCGAACAGAGGCTTCCTTCATCTTGGTATGCAGGGTCGGAAGATTGCGGTAACGCTCTACGCCACCCCAACTATTTCGCACAATAAAAGCAGAGTCAAATATGTCAAAACGCCCAAGTACCTCCGCATCAACAAACTGCATAATGCTGTACAACTCCTCAGGTTTACCGTTTTCAATGGGAGTACCTGTAAGGGCAAATTTAAAGGGTGCGTTTCCTAAACGCTTAACTGCTTTAGAACGCTTGGACTTAAAGGACTTTATCGCGGTTGCTTCGTCAAGGACGACAAATCCTCGTGGTAACTTCTTGATTTGGTCCCAGTCGTTAACAACTTGCTCATAGTTAAGGATGACGTAATCAACCCGCGTATTCCGCCAGTCCATTGCTTCGGCATATTGGCCTGCTCTTTTCTTCGGCGTTCCGTCCACAACCAAAGCGCGTGAAGTTCCATTAGTAAATTTCTCAATCTGATTAGCCCACTGATATTTCAGAGAGGATAAACAAATGATAAGGCCTGGCTCTTTGATTTTGTTCTCATCCATCAAACGTTCTAAAGCAGCAATGGTTAAAACAGTTTTACCAAGCCCGAGGTCATAGGCCACAAGCATCTTTGTGCGCTCGCACATGCGGTCTACAGCCTCAGGCTGGTAAGGCAACAAAGTGCCATGGAAAGTCATGCAATTATCCTAGCAGTACACGTATCTGAGTAATCAAGTTATCCATGTCTTTATCATTTTGAATGATGGCGTCATACTTCCATTCATCCATAGAAGTCTCAGAAGGATGCATATTTGCAGCCTCTACCCCAGGACGGTTAATACGCCAGATGTCTCCACCAAGCAGTTTAATCGCAGCGGCTTCATTAGGAAAACGGACATCAGTAAATACAACTTTATCGCCAGCCTCAAGGTCTTTGGTAGCAATGTTGACCCAAATATTGTCTCCAACTAAGTCACGTCCGACCTCTTTGCCTAAAACCTGCATCAATCGACGAACTTCTGGAAAGATGTCTTTAGAACGTTCCCAGCCAAACTCCTCAAGGATTTCGTCTAAACGTCGAGAATCTGCAACAAAAGGGTTTAGTAACTCTAATGCTGTTTTAATAGAGGAAGCAAAAGCGCGGTTATCATACCCATGCAAGCCAATCAACATCCCAGCCACAGTATCTTTACCTGAACGTGCATATCCTGATAGTCCAATAATCATTCCAACTCCTTCTCTATGGCGAATTTTTCACACTCCGCGCAATGATAGCCAGTTAGTCCTGTTTTTTCATCTACCCAATCATTAGTATAAAACCTGTGGCCAGCATCGCTGTACCAGCCAACAGGCTTCATATTAGAAAAGTTTAGACTCATTTACCGTTAACAATTACAGAACTAGTAGAAGAAGAACAAGGGTTTGTGTACACAGGTACGCCCTTATCAATTCCCTTAGAAATAACCTGTTGCCATACCTGCATACAAATAGATTGTAATTCAGAAGCAGTCATTCCCGAAGCAGCAGAAGCGGCTGTTTTAAGACCTTGTGCTTCAATTAAGCGACGTTGTGCTTCAATTGTTGCGGTCTTTGTTGCCTCTTGTGCAATGCGAGTTGCTTGTTGCTGACTTGCATACAATGAGATTGTAGAAGCAGTAGCGGCATCAGGCTCTACGGAACGCATGCTTACGGTGTCAACAATAATTCCGTAAGGAACCAACTGCTTGTTAAGTTGAAGACGGATATCTTCTGCAACTTTGTCACGGTTAGAAATAGCATCCAAATTACCCGTTACCGAGTAAATCTGACCTACTGCTTGACGAAGGTTAGGGAGAACAATGTTATCGCTAATTGCGTTCAAGTCTCCTGTACGAGATTGGTAATAAAGTTTTTCAGCGTCTTGCTTTTCTACACGCCAACGTGCGGCAATCTCTACGGACATTTGTCCAGCGTCTGCTGTACGGGCAATGACTTTTTCATGTCCTGTTAATTGAACTGTGAGGGGACGAATTGGGTATTCCTCAACACTTGTCCATGGAGCAACAAAATGAACTCCGTTATCTAACGGCTTACCCACGTGCCCAAAAGAGACTGGAACACCTACTTGAGTTGCTTGAACAATAGTAAAAGTACTAAAAAATAAAACAACAAACCCAACTACCAATGCACCCAAAGAGGCTCCAGTCCCAATGGCTTTAAGGTCGGTGTCGGTTGATTTGCGTAAAATTAGAAGTCCAATTAAACCTCCAATAACCAATAAAACAATAATTGCTGTTGTAACCATTTTGTTCTCCGATTTAGTTAGTGTACGAATGTGGTTTGGTCAAACTCTATACCTTATAAGACATAATATGCAAATTATTAATCTTTTCGAATAAACCCATAAAAAAGTATGAGAACTGAAAGGGCTACCAAAACAGGCCCCACGCTTATAGTAATAATTTTGTTACCCCTTAATAGCAGACTCTCCGTAAAGAGAGTGACGAGCATTTTCAATTCCCCACTCTATCTCAACCTTGCTCATTCCACCAATATCTTTTTGGTCTGTTTGAGAGTAGTTAAAGAACCAGCATTCAAACTGCATTTCTTTTGATAAAGCCAACAAAGCAAGGGAAGAAGCCTTGCCAGCATCATCATTATCCATAGCAAAGATAACCCTATCCGCTTCACGAATCTGATTAACTTGCGCCATAGAAACTGAGGAACCAAAAGTCGAAACTCCTCCAGAAATGCCTACGGACTCTAGCCGTACAACATCTAAAGGAGACTCAACAACAATAAGGTTACCGCCTTCATATTGAAGACCACCAAACAAGGTGCGGCTTTTTTGCACTCCTGTAGGGTAATTCCTAAAGTAACGGGAAGCACTTCCCTTTTCCTGCCAACCTAATAGGTTGTGCATGTAAGGGTCACGAATAACAGTAATCCAATTAGCATGTCGAACATCCCATTTAACTTCAAACTTTTGAGCAGCGGCCAAAGTTAATCCACGACTTTTAAGAGCCTCTGCAGGAGGGTCGGTAAAAGCAGCAAGCATAGATTCTGTAAGAACCTCTACTTCTTGAAACACTTCCCTAGGAGATGTAATCCTGTTAAACATCCCTTGAAGATTAGACTCTCCCGAGCCCAACCACTCTTGAACACCATTAAATTCAATCTTCTGTACGTAAGATACTAAGGAAAACAAGTTACCCTTAAACCCGCAAGAAAAACAGATGTGCGCGCCAGTATCGGCATTGATATACCAAGAAGGATTGCTGTCTTCCTTACCTGTGTTTTCTAAATGGCCAGGACAATGGCCTTGAATTTCATCTCCATTAATGTTTATAACCTCAATACCTAAACGGTCTAAAGTCGTTGTCATCTCATCTATGCTCATCTTTTATAGTCCATTCTACTACGGGGCGTTCCCCACAAATTCCACATCTACGAACAGGATAAGGCATCAACACAAACCAAGTCTTACAGCATTTAGCCTCTGCCACCCACGAGTCAGGGTCAACTTTAGAAATAGGCTGAGTTATACGACGAGCCTCAGATTTACTTTTGAATAAATCCTCAGTGTGACGGAGTCCTTCTTCCATTATAAATCGTCCTGACTAATCTCGCGGAACTGACCAGTTTCCCAATCCCAAAACAATGAGACTTCCATGCGAGGAGCGTTACGGGCATCTAGCACTTTAAGTAACCGAGTATCGTCAACTGCTTCATCTTCACGTTGAAGACCAAACAGCACGTCCGAGTCTTGGTGGAACGAAGAAGAGTAGCCAATAGAATCAGAAGTTACCTGCCCTTTTGACATCTTCCATTTAAGAACCTGAGTTGAAACCACAATAGTTATATTAAACCGCTGAGCCAACTTCTTCAAGTCACGGGTGGTATTGGTAATCGCCTCACGAGTACCTGACTCACCTGTGCGCTCATCTGTCATAAGATAAGTACCGTCAATAAAGACTACACGTGGCCGAAGAAGTTGAATCTTAGCCGCAATACCTGAAACGGTAGAGCCACCAGAAGAATCACTAAGCCAAAAACTATCGCGCATCTTAGCCAAGCCTTTAAGAGCAAACTGAATACGAGTTTCTTCTTCAGGAGTATTAGCGCCCTGCTGAAAACGAGCATGAGAAACGCGGGCTTTTTGAGCAATATAACGAGAAGTAATCTCGGAGTTACCCATTTCAAATGACTGAAACATAACAATGTTGCCATCAAGGTGAGTGTTATGCGCCATCTGCAAAGCAAGGGTTGTCTTACCAGTCTTAGGAGGAGCAACAATAGTAATTAACTGACCACGCTGTAGACCGCCTGTAACAGTATCAATAGTAGGAAACCCTGTAGGAATTCCTAGTAACCCTGGATTATTCTTACGGAACTCATATTCTTCCCAAAACTTATTGTCTTCATCTGTAAGGTCAAGGTCGCTAGTTCCACTAAGACCTTCTTCCTCTAACCGTACAAGGCCACTTTGTAAAGCAAGGATTGCTTCTTCATGGTCTTTGCGTTTATCGATGGCTTCAATAGCAGTTGCCATCATATTAACAACAGAGCCCTTACGGCGAGTTGCAACAATAGTGTCTATTAAATATTGAGTAGATTCAGGAACAGTTTCGATAACTTCATAAGAAGGAAAATTGGCGTGAATAACATCTGCTGTTGGGCACTCTTGATACTTCAAGAAGTGCTCACGCATTAAGTTCCAAACCTGCTTATTAGAGCGGTCAATAAACCAACTGTCATTAGCGCCTGCAGTAAGTAGAGGAGTTAAATCGCGTTCATTAATAACACGGCTCAATAACTTTAGTTCTACATTCATAATATGCTCCCGTCCAATCCCCAATGTCCGTACCGTAGCAGTTTATCTGGAGTATCCAAAACTCCGATAACTTCTGGCCGATAAGGAAGTTCCTGTACCAAATGTTGTACCGATTCGTATGACGTAAAATACCTAAATGGATTTGTACCCGCATTATCTAAACGGTCTACAAACTTTTCTAACTCTTCCTCTGACATATCAAAGGAGGCTAGTTCTAATGTAACACCTCGATTAGTAGTAAACAAATAAAGCCTACTTAAGATGTCCCTACGGACAGTCTTATTCTTCTCTACAGTCGAAAACACTTTAAACTTCTTTTTTACAGTTATATCGACTTTAAGAAAAACATCGGTTGTTACGATTACGCGCTTGGGTAGTTCATTACTGATATCACCCTTACGCATTTAATACACTTCGATTTTTCCAAACCTAATAACAAATTCCCTAAAATGTTTATTAGATTTATTAGCAGACTCGGCGTCTTCCTTGGTAGCCCTGCTAGATATCTCCAACGGATATGTGCCGTTATTAGTATCTATGCGAGCCTGAACAAATTTAGAATGCTTGCAAACGTTGCGCCCTTGAAATCCAGGGCAAGTGCAAGATAAGGCCTCTTTGGAGTCATCTAAAGACACCTCGTAGATTCCTGGCGCGGTAGTTTGAGACTGGCTTAAAAACACCTGTATTAAGCGCACTCCCTGACTCACGGATGGTCCTTTCATTTACGAAGGTCTCCCTTCGGAGCAGATATTGGTAAGTACGCAAAGGCTTCCCTCGCAAAACTTTCTGTAGCGTCTCCGTACAGACTTGCCCACTCTGCTAACTCTATATTGGTAGTAACAATAGTAGGCAATCCATTGTTAAAGCGTGTCCTCAACACATGGTGCAACATGTTTTTTTGCCACCCACTTAACGAAGAGTGCTCTTTTCCTACATCATCGATAACTAATACACGAATATTGTATGAATCGTTTATGCATTCACCAAGCATTCCATAGTATAAGGTTTCGTTATCGCTATCTGGATTGCCAATCAGTTCACCTTTTAAATCAAGAATGTTATTAAAGGTCGTAAAATAACAAGGCCGAATCAGTACAGACCCTTCCTTTGGTGAAAATGCTTCTTGCGAAAGATTCAATAACATATCTTGTAATAGGGCTGACGCAATTGTCGACTTTCCGCGACCTGGGGCTCCAGCCATTAACAACCCGCGTCCACAAGCCTTGGTGCCGTAAGAACGAATAATCTTTCCGTCCTTGACTGCAGTAACCCAATTAGAAATCTTTGTAATATCCTCAGGGTAACTTTCTTTACAATCATCAAGCGTCCAACCAAGGCGAGCCGCTGGAATACCTGCAGCCTGAACCCAAGCACGACGACGAACTTTCAACTCAGATAACTTAAACATTAAATACCCTCCCAAGACTTCTCTGCATCAACCTTAGCGGTTTCAATGTCCTCATCTGTAAACTCTGTGCGGTTGACTTCTGCAACCCAACTAGGTGCGCGTTTAATAAACATCTTCCAAAGAGCCTCACCATCATCAATGGCTGTTTCGTGGGAAAGAGAACTAAAAAACTTATCCATCAACTTAATTTCAATTTCACCATTAGTTTCGTAGTTCTTACGAAAAGCGCCGAGAGCAAACCCAAACCGACTATTGGCTACATGCCATGGCTTGATAGTCCACATACTGGACACGCGGTTAGCAAACTCCGAAGCCGAATCACTGACAGTCCAATCGATTGGCTTCTTACTAGCACGATGCTGAAACTTCTTCTCAGCCATTGCTTGCTTAGCCTCGTTATAGTCGCGTTGTTTCTGAAGGCGCGCCTTCTCCCGAAGTTCCGCGCTATCGTCTGAATCAATCTGGCCAAGAAATGTCATGGCATCAACCTCATTTTCTCCCTCACGGACTTGTTCCGTGGATTTTTTAATATCTAAAGAATTTACTATTAAACCCTTAGTATAAGTTGCTAATAAGCCATTCTGTGGAATGTATGTACGGGTTTCCAGTAACTGGTTACCAGTAACTGGTGAACCACCAGCCAAGGTCTCGTATCCCATGTCGGTGATACGGATTTGTTTAAATATAGCACCTGAGGAGGTGCGGTTGGTAATTGTCTCTATAAGGCCGTTTTCCCTTAGTTCAGAAAGGGCTGTTTGGACGGCGTCACGGCCCTCCATACCACCCCCAGAAAAGGCACCAGCGCCTCCCTCAGGACCGTAGACAGCGAGACGTAGGAGCAACCCTAAGGCTCGATGTGTAATCACGCCTTACCCTCTTTGGGGGAGTTTTTCATGGCTTCTACAAAGGCTTTGGCAAAGATAGGGGCTACGAGTTCTGCGATGGCTTTGACGCCGAAATAAATATCACTTGAGGTTTCTCCGTCGTCTTCTTCCTCGTCATCTTCGTCACTATCTTCTTGAGGGTCTTCTTCCTCCTCTTCATCTTCATACTCCTCTTCGTCATCTTCTTCTTCAATAGAGGTTTCGACCTCTTGTACAGGGAACACTGTTTTTACGACAGGGGTGATTCCTTCTGCAGGGTCAATAGGGTTTAGCCCGTCTGTTAAATCAAAAACAGGGGCTCCAATATCTTTAGCGGCTGAAAGGATATCTGTGCAATCTGGGTCTTCATCTGACCAAAGCAAAAAGACAGAGGCCTTTTCTCCTTTAAGGAGTCTAACTGAGTCTTCTAGCGGAGTGTCAGATAAGACAACGTCGCTACTTCCAAACCCCGCAAAAGAGGCGGCCTCAGTTGCATAGATAAGAACTTCCTTCTTCCTGTCCAAGGAATACTGGACAGCAAAGATTTGCGATTGAGTTGGTTTAGTCTTATAAGCAATGACTAAAGTGCCATCTGCGCCATTAGCGTAATAGTGGTCTTCCATAAGGGCTTCTAGGTTCGCCCGACTAGTTTCGCCGTTACCAGCGACTAGCACGTAATATTTGTCCATAGGACCTCCTTGTAGGGGAGGCCAAGGCTAACACAGGTTCTTAGTTGCGTCCAACTGCATTAACGACAGTAGGGCGATAAGTGCTCACGCGTTCAACAATAGTGATAAATGCGGCACCTAGGAAGGCTCCTGCGACTGTTGTAATAGCGATAGTCTTAACGCCAGTTGTATCAGTTAGCCAAACGCCAAGACCTGACAGAAGTAATGTCGAAAGTCCATTAGAAACTTTAGCCCCGATATACGCCGCAAGAATTTCTAATGCAACATCAAGAACAGCCATAAAGAAGGCTACAAAACAACCAATAAGAATAAGACTAATCATGAAAGAAGTGTACTACGTTTGTGGCTGGGCTAGGTACAGCGCCAGAGTAGTTCCATTCGTCAAGTTGTCTGTCAGATACCCGCCAATACGGCTTTGAATAGCAAAGCGATTTTTATAGTAATGGCTTCGAGCCACGTTTGCGTAAGGAGTTCCGCCTTCCCATAGGAAGTCGCTTGTTGCACCCAACCCTTTGTCACCGTCAAAGTAAGAGTTAACAAAAGAAGAGTTTTCAAATAAGGCTGCGTCTAAATTAAGAATTGATGTAGAAGTTGTAGTCCAAGTAAGTTGAACCATGGCAAAGGCCGCTGTAGCAGGGGCTACAGAAATTATCGATGCTTGGGACCAAGTAGTTTTTAACGTACCTGCTGCTGTTGTGATAGCAGTACCTGATGCGGTTGATATGAGAACTTTATTAATGTCATACCAAAGTATCTGAGGCAATAATGTTTGTGTTGAACTTGGGGTATTGGCGTACACACTGAATGCATAAGAAGTGCTTGGGTAATAAATAGGCATTAAGGTTGTAGTGCTGCCCGTATTAATTACGGAAGATGTACCTGTAGCAACAAGGTTAAGAATGTTTCCTGCTGCCCACACGCTTCCTGAAACTCCAACAGCGCTTGCGGTGCTTGTCGCTCCAGTAGTTGAGTTAGTTACAGTAAATGTAGAGGTAGTTGCTGCTGTAATTGTAAATGTACCGTTGTACCCAGAAATAGTTGCTCCAGTAATAGCAACCTTTTGACCAATTAGGTATGTATTAGCAGAAGTGTAAGTGACTGAGCCTGCTGCAGGAGTAGACGCGGCAATGGCAGTAATAGATGCACTGTTTCCTAAAGTAGCAGTTGCAAGGGCGGTTCCTAAAGTAACTGTTCCACCAGTAGCAGCGGCTGTAGCGGCAGCAGCGTTTGGAATTGTAAACGTGGTCGCAGTTATGGCAGATATGACGCCTGTCACGTTTGCTGCAGCAACAGATGAACCTGCCACAGTTACGGTTTGTCCTACAGAGAATCCGTGGGCAGAAGACATAGTTACTACTTCAACTGCTCCCGTAGTAGCGCGGGCCGCAATAGACGCCACAGCGTATGTAGGAGTAAATGCAATAGATGTGCTGCCCGCACCAGTAACTGTCCAAACACCGTTGGCAAGATAACCAGCATTTGTAATAGATACTTTTGAGTTTTTAGCGAGGTAGTGAATCTTGTCTGTAAATACTGTAGTAGTTCCTGTAGCAGTTGTAGCAACTCCTGTTACGTTCCAAGAATCTGCATTTGTACTTCCTAATAAAGCAGGGCTTAGGCTAGGTTCAATACTTGACTGGTCTAAAGTTAAAGTGGCATTTGTTGCGGTCCACGGAGTTACTGTAGGAGAAGTCAGTGACCCTGAAATTAGGCCAAAGTGTGGGTTTACTAATTCATTAATTCGAGTGCCTTTTACAATGATATGTAATTGACGAGCCTCATCAAAAGTTGTTACAGACGAGGATTGCTCAAACTGTGCAGCATCAAAGTAATGCCACTCTGGAGTAGCAGAGCCTGCTACAGATGCAATAGAAATAGATGGGCAAGCGTAGTAAGCGCTGCTCGGAGCAGTTGCTGTGACTAAAGGGCGCACAGCCACGGTAGCAGTGGCGTTTCCACCAGATACATATGTACCTGTTGCACCGTTAGTAACGGTAAATTGGGTTCCAGAAGCAGATGCAATTGTTACAGCCGTTAAGTTGTAAGCAAAAGGTAATACGTTTGCAATGGTAACTGTCTGACCAGCCACAAAAGAGTTAGCGGCTGTATATGTAACGGTTCCCGCAGAGCCAACAACGTTAGTGATTGATGCTTGAGATTGATAGTTGCTTAACACTGTATCTGTAAGCCCAGTACCCGTAGTTCCTGAAATATAAACGCCAAAACGGTCATACCAGTTAATACCTGCAGTAACAACGCGACCAGTAGTTCCAGCAGCAGCGTATACGCTAAATGTGTAAGGCAGTCCGCCAGTTACAGGTATTCCTTTAGTAACAGGAGTTAAGTACCCACAATAAATAGCAACAGTGCCCGCTGTAACTGATGCGTTAGTCATTCCAAGAATGCCTTTTTGCTTATTTGGATATGAACTTAACATCGTGGGTTCATTCCAAGGAACAGGGCTAGGAGTAATTATTCCTGCCGCTACTTTAGTTGCAACAACGTTAGTTGCAGTTAAGGCGTAACTAAGAGTAGTTGGAGTAACGGCAGTAATCGTTACTGGAGTCACGGTGTTAAATAAAGGCAAAGTGCAGTTTGTTATAGAAATGATATTTCCTATTGCATACCCGTGAGGAGTAACGGCTGTTGCAGTTCCTCCAGATACATAAACGCCTACAGCAGAGTTTGTTATTGTAAAAGAAGTAGATGTGGCGGCTGTCACTATTCCAGTGACGTTGTAAGCAGTTGGGGTAATTCCAGTTATGGTTACAGATTGCCCCACAGAAAATGAGTTATACCCACTGTATACGACAGTAGTTCCTCCGCCTAAAGCACCTGTCACAGCCGCCGTGGATGCTGTGGAAGGTATTGTCAAAGTTGCCACGTTAGAAGTTAAAGACACTTGAGAAATGTTACGTATGCGTAATGCGGATATAGTTGCAGTATTAGCAGGATAGTTAAACCAATGTCCTACAGATTCTTCAAAAGAAGAGTCATTATAATCAAGCATAAGATTATGACCGATAGTTACTCCGTTAACTGGAGGATTCTGTGGAGCACTGCCTACGGCTTTTGTAATAGTTGCAGAAAGAGTTCCATCAGTAGCAGTTCCACCAGACGTATACGTTCCACTAGCATTACTAGTAATAGTAAATTGTTTAGCGGTTGCTGATAATACGGTTGCGCTTGTCAAGTTGTACCCAGCACCTGCGGTTGCTCCAGTATTAGTAGAACTAACGATTCCAGTAATGGTTACAACGTCACCTGCATAAAAAGTATTAGCCGCTGTATAAGTAACAGTTCCAGTACCATAGTTAGGAATACCGAACCCTGAAAATGATTTAACAAAGTCAACTAGTCCTAGACGAGACCCTTTTTCTTTGTACAAGTGAATGGCGTTACGCCCAAGAGTACGAGATTGTTGATACCCGATTTCAGGTTCGTAAACTACACCTAGTTCTTTTAATTGAAGTTGTAAAAGGTTTCCGTGTAATCGCCCTAAGTTATAGCGGTTGTTGGTTTCATCAACGTAAGTTTGAATCTGGTCCAGTTGGAATCCAAAGTTATTTAAAAATGCTTTAAGGTCCGCGTTATCATATAGAGTTTTAGCGTTGTAAGTATCTTTAATTTTTAGAATATCAGGGAGATAATTGTACGTGTTAGTAGTGTTTCCGTAATAATTCAGCACCAAAGTGCCAATTACGTTACCAGCCCGTTTCCATGTGTAGGTAGTTGTTTCAAGCACAAAAATAGAATAGTAAAAGAATGGGCGGTCTTCATTTTGATTTGAAAAAGGAATAGTATCTGTGTAATTTGTAGGGTCACTGCCGTTAAATACATTTACAAGAACGGTTCCATCGTAAGGGTTTAAAGGGAACCCGTACTGATTTCTAACTAAAACTAGTTTAGACCAGACACCTAGCGGGTCAACCCAAGTAAGTTTTATTTGGTTGTAATTAAAAGATTGAGCAACAAAAGGGCTCGCTGTGTAAGTCGCTACGTTGTCAGAACCGTAGAAACCTATACCGTAATAATCGACTCCATAGCGTGCCATAGTTAGTTAGTTATTCCTCCGCTTAAGGTGTAAGTGAGTGTTCCTAAAGATGGAATTTCATTTATTGCGCAGACAACGTCACCTGAAACTAAATTAAGCGCGTTTCCACCAGTGGCAACTGCAGATGTTACGTTTGCTGCTACTTGGTTATAAGTAAAGTATGCGTTTCCTGAAGTCACTGCTGAAGCCGTGCTTGTTGCTCCTGTAGTGCTGTTAAGGACAGTGAATGTAGTTGGAGTTGCAGCAGTCACGGTAAATGTTCCGTTATATCCCGCCACAGTTGCACCTGTTATAGTGATGATATTTCCAACACCAAAAGTATTTGCGCCCGTATAAGTAACAGAGCCAGTTGCTGGAGTCGACTGTGCTATAGCAGATACCGTAGACGACAGTGTTCCGACACCTGTTACAGCAAAGGTTCCGTTAAACGTGCTATCTACTCCTGATACCGCAATTAGATTTCCTACTTGCAAAGTATGATTAGTAATAGTTGTTATATTAGCAACGTTAGAAGTCAAAGACTTATATCCTGTGGTGTATGACTGAAGAGCATCGTGGCGAACCATCAAAGGAGCGTTAACGTAAGAGACTCCTGAAACTGAGCCAATTGCAGTTAGCACGCTTTGAATAGTCACTCGGTCATTAAAAGTCACATTGTTAAATGCTAATAAGTTAGTAAGAGCGGCCGTAACTGCGGTCTGTACTAGACTTTGGCGGTATTGAGGGTTAACAGTCAAAGACAAGTTTAAGTCAATAGGAACATAAAAAGGTGGTTGTAAAGTGACAGTAGTATTAGCAGGTATTTTATTATTTAAATAGTTAATTACTTGTGCTTTAAGGCCGTTAAAAGTAGTTGAAGGCGTTACTCCGTCTCCCTTAACTCCAGTATCTCCATAAGGAGCGAAGTACACGGTAACGCTTGTATAAACGTCTGCAACAGCAATTGCTTTTGCAACTCCCGATAGTTGAGTAACCAATGTTCCATAGTCCGCTAAAGACACTGCGCGGTTAAGGCTTCGTACGCTTGCAGGCGCGTTAATACGAATGGAGTCGGTGCTTTCTTGGTCTGCTCCACCTGCTGCAGCGCCATCTCCTGCTACAGATATATCTTGGTTTAAAACGCTTAGGCCATTAACAGCATTTGTCAAAATATATTTGATTGTTCCAGCGGAAACGTTTCCTACTACTCCTCCGCCAATTCGATATGTAGCATAGATAGCGGCGCCTACTGCAGGGATTGCTCCACCAACACCGTCTCCAAAAAGAATATAGGTAGTTCCTAAAGAGTTTGTGTAGGTGGTAAATACTGGGTCTACTGTTGCGTAATCTACAAGGTAGTTAACTTCGCTCCAAGTAACTCCGTTAATAAGAAGAGTGATGCCATTAGTAATAACAGAAGTATTTGCTAATTGCCACTGTTGGTTGGCAGTTCCATCAGAAGTTCCAATATTTTCATTAGAAATTGTTATGCCCTGATTAGCAGTAACCGTAGCCGAACCATTTACAGTTCCACTAATTGCAGGAACTGAAACTGCTGCTGAAGTCTCAAATACAATTTGAGTAGTAGTACCGCTAGATACAGTGGTGGTTGCCACCTGAGTCAAAGCAGGTACAGTAATAATAGAAGCGGTAGAGTTTTGAAAAGTCAAAGTAACTGTAGAAGCCGTAGGCTTTGTTGGAATATAATCCAAAAGAGTTGCTAGTTGTACTACGTTGTCTCTTTGGCTTGCCGTTGTGATGTACGCTTCATTTGCAGCACGGTCAATGTAATAGTTTAGGTTATCTCCCATATAAGCAAACAAGTCAATAAGAGTCATGCCAAAATCGGCTGAGTCTCGGTTAGTCCAAAGAGGGGCAAAGTTAGGGATAAGACTAATCATGTCATTACGGAGAGCCGTAAAGTCTCTGGAGGTATAGTCTACCTGTGGTACGTAGTTACTTGCCATTTGGTATCTCCTGGATTATGTCGCCCGACCTGCTAATGATAGCGGTTTTTATCGTTACAAGGTCGCTGTCGTCAACATTGATTTTGTAATACACTTCTAAATTAAGGTTTCCATCTATAGAATCAACAATGCCAACAACGTCTGTTAGTTCTAAAGAAGGCAAATAATTAGAGAACCCCACGGAAATAGCCTGGTGAATGTACGCTATGGCTGCATCCATAGACTCAAAAGTAAAGTCTTGAACGTTAGTGCCAAAAGAAGGGCGCATCAGGCGCTCTCTAAGTCTGGTCATAACCACAAGTACTACTCGGTCCTGCCAAATCTTTTTTTCATCAGTAGTGAACGCGATTTCACCACTACTTCCAAAAGAAAAAGGAAGAGAAATTGCTCTCTGTGTCATACGTGTACTCCCATCCATACAGGGTGATTAGGGTCTCCAGCAATAAACATGACCCATACTTTTTGTCCAACATTAGGTACAAGGCGATGAGCCGTGTGCTCTTTAGCATCGGTTGCATCATTAAAAGCAGTCCCGCCAGAGCCATTCCATTTTTTAGTTTTATCTACAGTTGTTTGATGAGGGTGCTTTAGAGTATTTGCGTTAGCCGCAACCACAGTAAGGGCAGGGATAGTAACGCTGACTGAGCCTCCTTGAGGGTCAGCGCCAGATACTGCTACTGAAGTAGTAGTCAATAAAGCAGCCACCTCAGACGCTAGGTGCTCCTTGTGGTCAGGATGGTTGGCATTATCGGTAACAGGAAGGCATGGCATAGCCCAGTCAGTAATCTCAGTACCTAGTAATTGAGGTATTTGTAATTTAATACGGTTAATAAAAGTAGGGTCGGCATTGTCTGAGCAAATGCCTTCATATAGACCATAGAATCTTTTATCGTATGAATCGCTCATCAGAGTAGTCCTATCCCTTGTAGTCGAGATATAGTACCAGGAAGATTTGAAGCAGATGTTATAGGGGATGACGCAGTAGGTGTCGTTGTCTTCCATAAAGGAGGAGATTTAATTGCAGAGGTGTTAGGCCTATTAGCAAGAGTTCCAATAGGCCCTTTAGTTTGCGGATTAGGAGCCACCGAAGGATTCGATAATACTGTGCCTGGAGATTGTTGGGTTTGAAACACTCCTGGAGTAATTACTCTTTTACCTGTAGTTTCAGGCATGTCAATTAATTTATTGTCTGTCCAAGTAACTGCGTCTCCAAGAGAATCAGTTCCTACTTCTAGTACAGTAGTAAATACTTGTCGGTTAAGTTCCCCTTCTACTACGCGATGTTCAACCCCAAGAATTGTCCAATAGCCTGAATAAGTAGTCCCAACTCCATCTAAAAATATAGGAAGGTCTGGTCTTAAAGACGGATTTCCCGCTATTTCAACTTTAGCGCGGTAAGGAAAAGAGTTTAATTCTTCATGAGCATCTGAGGTATGAGCAGCCACTTTACTGTCAGTAACTACTGATGTAGTATCAAAATGGTCAAAGAATTCAAGTTGACTAATAGAACGTGTCTTAGCATTTCTTTTTTGTTTCGTTACAGATATAGCAGAAGTACTCGAACCATCTAGCCCGCCTACCGCTACGCCTGACTTTCTAGCATCTCCGTAATCTAAATCTTCTCCGATAGTCGGTTCAAAAGAATAAATATCTGTACCGCCAGGGTGGTTAGCGTGTTTCATTGTAAACACTGTAGCACTGCTTCTATACGCAGTGTAGTCTTTAAGCACAGGTTGAAAATATAACTCTGTATTTTCAGTTCGTAAGGAGTACCCACACTGTTTAGCAAGGCGAATCATAAATTCCCAATCGCTATGGCCAGCCTGGGCAATTTGTGGGTAGATACGTGGGTGAGCATCTGCTTGACAGAAAAAGTTGTACTTGGCTGCAATCTTTTTAATAACCATGTCTGCTGACATGTTTTTCCATACTTTTTGAGAAGGGTTTTTCATTAGATATGATGCACCCATAATATAGATGTCCGCCTGGTTAGTGCCAGGAGTGTGGTTTGGCTCCACATGGTGGACATACCCATAAAAATCTACGTGAGATTTAAAACTAGAAAACCTCATGTATACAGGAGCCCCTGGAGAAATCATGGTGTAGTCAACATCCCAATCACGAAATTTTACGTGGGCCATTTCGTGCTTGTATTTGTCTTTAAAAAGGTAAGCATAATGAACCGTTGTTGGGTTTAAATTTGATGTTGGAAATTCTACTTCTACGTAATTAAACACGAGGAATCCTAATTGAGGTTCCTGGAAGAATTGAAGTAGGGTTAGTTATTTGGGGATTTGCTTCTAAAATAGCCCACCAAAAGTCTGGACGCTTATAGTATTTAAACGAAAGTTGGTCTAAGCGCTCTCCTTGAACATATGTATGAAGTTGATAGGAAACAGTGCCAAACACAGTAAACTCATAAAAAACTATAGGCAAAGCAGGGTCAGTAGGGTTAGTTTGAACGTAATCAATATTTGAGTATTGATACCTAGAACCGTTATAAATTGCCATATTTTTCTCCTGTTCCTATTAAGCGCCAGTAGTTAAACCAGAGCCGCTGAAGCATGCAAATGTAATAGTGACTTCTGACCGCAAAGGAATCATGGCCTCACTAAATGTAGTGTGGTTTACAGCAACGTTATTTAAATACCCTACGTATGAAAGGCTGTCCAAAGTTGGACCCAGTTGCATTGCTACTAAGTTAGGAGTCAGGTAACCAACATCTGCAGTTCTCCTTTTTAATAGGTTAGTATAAAAAGGGTCTGTTGCACTAAAGCCATTTTGAGATTTGAATAAGTATTCAATGTCATGCATTGTTCCTTTTTTCATGATTTCTTTTACCTGGGTAGCCATCCCTGGTTGCTTTGCTCCAGGGTAAAAATCACCATAATACCCTTTCACATAAGCATCAGTTAATGTGTCCGCAGTATTTTTAAAACAAGCAAAGTCATTAGTACGGTCAATAGTAAGAGTAACAGTTACAGACTCTTGACTTGGGTAGGCTCCAGCAACTGCTTTTAGCACATCCCCTGTTCCAGGAGTAAAGTCCATATTAATACCTACACTGTAAGAAATAGCGTTAGGGTTCCACATAAATTGGAACCCATAAGTATACGAAGCACCAGGCAAAGATTGGTCAACTTTAGCCTTTTTTGTGACTCCGACTTTGGTTATATCGGCAGAGCCCGCAAAATACCATATGCGACCTCGACGTATGTTGTCTGCCAAAGGAGGAGAGTATAAAGGACCATTTCTAGTGGAAGTGAGGGCTCCAGCAGACGGCACTAAACTTTCGATTGATTGAGGCTTTACAGGAAGGCTCCATTTATGAGGAGGTAGGTTCCATTCATAAGGGCCAGAACTTGAATTAGTGGGGTCTATAACATTTGGAAAATCAGACGCACCACTATTATCGGCACCTCCTGCAACAGTACCAGCAGCACCTGTTTCAGAAGAGTTAGGCTTTTTTTGAGTAGTTGTCTTAGGCGCATTTCCTACGCTTATGATTCCAACCGACATTATTTTGTCCTCGCTTTATTTAATAGGTCAGCACTAGCCAACGTTTTGTGGACTTCTGCAGCAGTTGCTTTAGGGTCTTTAGACCCTTGAACAACAACAGTAACGCCGCCATAATTATAAGTAGCGCTGCTTCCGCCACCGCCTCCACCTGTATTGGCCGAGTTAAAGTAGCCACCCATACCAGTAGAGCCGCCACCAGTTAATGCGCTAGCAACTCCTCCAACAAAGTTTTCTGCTCCATGCACGGCATTATTAACTGCAGCACCCATTTGGGTAAAGATGCCACCTTTGCCTTTGTACATTCCGTTAGTCTTGTAGTCAGAAGTTGTTGAGCCTAACATTCCCATTTTTTCATACTTGCCAGGGCGCCCAGCCCAATGAGAAGCACTAATAGCCTTTAAGATATCTGCACTGCTGCTTTTACCTGTTTTTAAAGAAGCAAGAATGGCTTCGTATCCTACGCCTTTAGTATTCTTAAGAGTTTCAATAGTTGCTTGAACACCTGTGCTCCAGTTACTAAAACTTTGAACACCCGCATAGTTCATGGATGTTGAGCCTTTTTCATGTAGCGTTGTATTAAGAGGGTTGTAGTGCGCTGAGTTTTTCCAGTTACCGCCTTCAAAACGAGACCACGTTTTAATAGCCTTGATAGAAGCAGGGGTTATAGGCATGCCTAGCCCGCCAAGAAGAGCGGTAGCAAATTGGTCAGGAGTTGATTTATCTGTCATACCCTTGGCGTATACAGGACCACCGTCTCCGCGCCCTCGTTTATCAAGCATATGGTTAGGAACAATAATGCCATCAGATTGAGGAACGAAAAGTTCAGGCCCGCGCTCACCTACAACGTAAGGAGTTTTGTTATCTACAGGTCCGCCATCAGCCTTAAATAGTCCGCCTAATAAACTAGCAGGATTTAGGACTGCTTTAAGCAGCATACCTACAGCACCGTTTGCGATACCAGCAATACCTGAGGCAGCGTTTCCTACTCCAGACATAAACCCAACTACGCCAGTAAACTTGTTTAATGCGTTAGTAAAGTTAGACATAGCAACCGCAGTGTCATTAGCAACCATAACACCCGTAGCACCAGAGCGCGCTGTGTCTTGTAAAGTTTGTGCTGCTTTGTCTGTTCGGCTACTAAGAGAGTTAATAGCCGCAGTTGTTCCACCGCTTTTAGCCATATTAACTTTACTAAATTCATCCTTGCCAGATGCCCCAGAAGCCTTTTGATAAAGCGCGGCAACTAACTGGTCTCTGAGAACAGAGTCTCCACCAGATATTTGGTCAACTATATTAGAAAGAGCGTTTCCACTTTCAAGGCTGATAGTCAAATCGTCTTTTGTAAGTGGTCCTTTTTTAGTCTTTTGTCTATTAAGTTTTTGCCACAACTGGTCAGCAATCTGAGTAAACCCAAGTTGATGCCCTGCTCTGTCACGGGTTTGGATGCCCATAAATCGAAGTCTGTTAACAGTTGAACCTGTTTGAAGTTGAGCATATGCCGCTGTAGAAGCCGATAACCCTACTCCAGGAGTAAGGTTAGACATGTCGGCAATGCCGTTTCTAACGCTAGTGTTTTGAATCTGAACGCCCATTTGAGTAGCCATTGTCATAGCGCGGCTAGCATCTAGAGGGTCAGTAATCGTACCTCGTTGTCCAAAGGCACGTTGTCTTGCACTAATAGAATTATATTGACGCTCTCTTGGGTCCATCCAGAACTTGCCTGGGTGGTTGATGTTTTCTGCTTGACCATAGAAGATAGAGCGGTCAGTTAAATAGTTTTGTTCTACCTGAGCGTTGGCTCCAGGCATAGCCGTCATAGCAACGGCCATTTTTTGTCCAGGAGTCATGCTTCCTGAAGCAGCGGCTATAGCATTTTTAAAGCCGCCCATACCCCCGCCACTGCTCGGGGCAGTAGGAGGAGGAGGAGGCAACTCATCTTGATGCCATGTGCCGCCAGAACCACTACCGCCACCTTTTCCAGGCATTGGTTGATTCATGACTATGCTGCTGCTAGTAGTACCTCCAACAGTGCCGCCGCCGTTTGCAGCGGCAGTAGCATTGCGAAGTTCTTTAGCGGCCTGAGTCAACTTACTTACAAGAAGAGAGGCGCGCTGAATGCTAACGTTCATCAAAGTGTTGATGTCGTTTACAGTGTTTTTAACATTTCCAATTACGGAAGAGAAGTGGGAACCGCCGCCTAGATTCATACTACGTACGTAGTCTTCAGCCATTGTTCCTCCTTCGTCGGGCTCTGCTGAGCCAGTTCTTACGCTCTCTAAATGAAAGCATCTTTATTTCTGAAAGTGGCCACCCAAAAATTCGGGTTAACACTTCGTACTCGTCTAGCAGGTACTCGTAGTCTTCGTCATCAAAAGCGAAACAAATCGACGAGACTAAGTGGAAGTTCTATAACTTCTTCACATGCCTGACAAGTCTTTGTCACCTCCCCAAGGCGTGGGCCTGGGTTACGCTTAACAATCTCATCCAAGATGCTAGAGCGGTCAGAGACGCTTAGACCAAGTGCTACATTGCTGCCAAACACAGGGCGACCATCGAGAGCAACAATGCATCCTGACAATAGGATTGTGTTAACTTCAGCGCTAGTCTTATCGAATACATCGTAGAGTTTTTTCTGCACTATGCCGTTAGGCAAGTTAACAGTTACAACTCCAGCCTTAGTTTTCATCTCCCATTGACGAGCCCCATCAGAGTCTTTCAACTCACGAACAGGAACGTCTTTGGTCAAGTTGACGGTGATTTCTTGCTTAGTATCGCAAGAGCGACAAGTGGCTGTGAGTTCTAAATCCTCACCAAATGTCATCTTGCGGATACCTAGAAGAATCGCATCACGGTCGCCAGATAGAAGGGAATCGAAGTCGTACGATGTTGGAACATCGTCACCAATCTTTTCCAACCCGCGCTCTAATAGGGTAATGAGTGCCTTACCCGTAGTGCTGGCTTTAGCAATTGCTTCTTCATCTGCGCCCGTGAGTTCACGAACTTCTGCTGTATAAACAACTTCATTGTTACCATTGACAAACCCACCAGGGAGTTCAATCAAAGACTCTGCAGGAGCCTGGGTTTCAATTACAACCTCAGGCTCTTGCATCGCCTTTTCTGTGTACTTCTGAAGCAGTGCTGCGTCTGTAATAATTTCACTCACGAATAGTTCTCCAATTAATTAAGTGATTAAACCTTGCGTGTTTCGCCAGGAGCGCTGATTGGCTTTCCAGCAGCATCAGTCATAAAGACTGCCATGCCTTCGTGAACCAATTGCATTGTTTCGAACAAAAGACCGCCGTCTCCCGCGTTCAAGTCTGTATACGATAGGTTCGTAATCCAGGCATTGTGCAGTTTGAATGCAATACGAGGAAGGTTGTCATCCGATGAAGAGCCTGGTGTGGCTGCTGCATTTGGATGGTCTGCTACGTAAATTGTAACATCTACGCGGAAAGACTTTCCTGCGCTTGGATTTTGAGTTCCACCTGCAGCAAGACCATCACCAGAAGCGCTAGCAAAAAGTCCACGCATCCATGTGATTGCTTGGTCGTTTCCGAAGAGAACGCCACGCTGGAATGTTACTGGCTGGAAAGTAGTCATACCTGGAACTTGGTGAACAGTAGTGTTGTATCCACCTTCGCGGTATGAGATAGGTGCAGTTGTGATATTCAAGCCATTAATAAGCGTGAACCCGCCAACCCAACCTGTTGAATAGCCAGAATGCGTTGGAGCATTTCCGCTAGTAGTTAAAAGGCGCTTATCAAAAGGAGCCTCGCCAGCCTGCGTAAATTCAGCGTAAAAGCGAAAGTTACGTAACGGGTCTGTGGCTAACTTAGAGAAGCGATTGATGATTGAATTTGACATTTATATGCCTCCTTAAGACACAGTGACGACTGTGCCGCCGTCATATTGGCTTACCTTGATGATAATAAATTCAGCAGGACGCTGTAGAGAAACACCGACTTCTACGTGTAGTTCTCCATTATCAATCAAGTTTTGTGGGTTGTTATCAGCATCGCACTTGATGTAATAGGCTGCTGAAGGAGTGCCTCCACGGAGACCGCCTTGCTGCCAAGTTTCCATCAAGAGGCTGTCAATAACGCCTTCAATACGGCGCCATAGTTTTTGGTCGTTTGGCTCAAAGAGAGCAAACTGAGTAAGGTCCTTAAGGGCCTTTTCAATGTAGATAAGAGTACGACGTACAGGCACATACATATCTATGTAACCAGGCTTGATTGTACGAGCACCCATAACTACGATACCTGAACCAGGGATGTAGCGAATTGCGTTAACTGGTGCAGCAGCAGTATTGAGAGTGTCAAGTTCTGTGTTAGTTAATGAAGTAACAGATACTGGGCCAGCAAGGCGAGCAGTAAGGCCAGCAGGTGCTTTCCAAACTCCACGTGAAGTATCAGTAAGGCTGTAAAGACCTACGATTGCTCCACCAGGGCCTACTAACTTAGTTACAGCACTAGATGAGCCTGCTCCAAGAGTAGGGTCGCTGATGCTGATGCGTGGGTAGTAAACCGCTGCAAGGGAAGAAGCAGTATAAGAAGATGCTGCAGTAATCTGGTTAGTCACTGTGTCGTCTTTACCGTCTACAACTACAAATACGTCTCCACGTCCTGAAGCATATGATATTGCAAGGTTAATGCTGTAAGCATCTGTGTAACCAGGCAAGTTCAAGATAAGAGAAGACTTGATTGTATCGTGAGCAGTTAGGGCTGCAGAAACTCCAAGTACAGAAACAAGCGCAGAACCACCAGAAGTATAAGTTCCAGTAGCAGCGTTTGTGATTGTAAAGTTAGTTCCTGTTGCTGAAGCAATAGTTGCATTAGTCAAGTTAGCGGTTGTAAACCCTAGGATTCCAGTAATAGTTACTATTTGTCCTGTAGAGAAAGTGTTAATTGCTGTGTAAGTAATAATTCCACCAGCAGCAACTGCGCCTGTAATTGTTGCTGAGTTAGAGCCGTTAACTCCTGATGCCAAAGTTGTTAGAGATTGAGTCGCAGGGTTCTTTGTAACACCTGTTGTGGCAGAGTTAAGGTCCAAAGCAACTACGTACTTTGAGTTAGCATTGATAAGTGTTGGAGCATAGCGAGCATCTGAAGATACCATGCTGAGTGCAGTAAAGCGCTCAACTAAGTATGAATCAGAAGTTCCACCGTAATAAACAGTTATATCAAAATAACCAGTAAGGGTATTATCTGTAATAGTTACATACAGTGCGTTACCCCATACACCTGCGTTAGCAGCAGTTAGGGATAGTGTTGCAAGAGGAGTTACAGCACGGTCATTGAGTGAACGTGTTGCAGAAAGAGCACCTGTAGCAGTAATACGAGTTACATAAGTGGAACTTCCACCGTTTGCAAAGAATAGGTAAACTGCAATAGGTAAATCATTTGATGCTGAAGTATTCCATTGACCAAACAAAGTTGTGTATTGGTTCCATGAAGTTACTAGAGTTGGTGTTGTAGGTCCACGGTCGTTTGCGCCAATGAATGCACCGACTGATGCTGCATTGGAGGTCGCTTGCGGCGCTACTGGGTTTAACGATTCCTGGATGTAGACTCCAGGACGACTGAATGTTGCCATTAAATTATCTCCTTAGATTTAGACGTAGGGTACGATTATTGGACGGGAGTGTAGGCCGAAGGGATATCCGTGGTTGTAGTGTTAACAAATACAGCGGTAACATCTTTAAGTGCTGCAGTTGCTTGTAGAGGAGTCATCTCGCTGATGACGCGTACAGTGTAAACATTGCGAAGAAGGCGTCGGTTTCCCGTTTCCCCATCTACAGTGTCTCTCTTTACGAATCCATCGAGGAACATGCTTCTAGGAACATATGTAGTTCCTAGCGCATTAGGCACCCAAAGATGCCCGTACTTTGATGGAAACTTATTGAGGAGTTGGTACATTAAAGCGCGGTCGTGTCGAGGGTGGCGGGAAAAAGTAGTTATCTGATAGATAAGGTCGTGCGCCACAGGTGTTATGTATGAGTAACTTTGTCCAGAAACAGGGGTAACTGTTCCTTGAAAGTCATCGTCATTTAAGTAGCCCCAAGTTTGGCGCTCATTAGCAGACAAGATGTCGATAAGGTCAATAGTAATAAATGGAAAAGCCTGGTCTCTTACTTCAATATCTGGATAACCAAACCAAACTTTTACAGGTCTTGGAGAAGACTTATCATCAGAAACGGTTACACCAGCAAGCCAAGTCTTAAGAGCAAGGTCTTCTGCTACGATAAATGGATTACTCATTATGCCCAGATACCTCCCGTATTTGCGATATGTTCCGCAACAGCGTCTGCAATTGCGTCGTTAACAATGCTGGCAGCACGATAGATAAAAGGTCGGATTACAGCGTTTGGCATTACGTAAATACCAGCGCCGCCGCCATATTCAAGGGAATCAATTTCGTTAAGGACTTCTTCAGGCTTATCAACAACAATGTTGCCATCTACATATTTAATTGACATTGCGTCAATAACCTTATCGGGCCAGCCTGATTTCTTCGCCCAAATATGTAACTCTTTTGTCAGCCCTGAAAGTAAGGGCATTGAAATTTCCTCTGGGGAAATACTATTTCTTGCGGACACTTTTTGCAATCGCTCTAGCACCCAACGCCCCAGCAACACCCAACCAAAAGTCCTTTTGCTCTTCTACGCCAGGAACAGCGTCGCGAATAGACTTAAAGAAGTCATTCGAGGACGGTCTGTCTAATTTGTTATTCGGCATAGCAGGTCTCCTTGGGAGTTCGCAGAGGTCAATCGCAGGGGTAGAACGGTAAGCCCGCATGGACTTACTTAAAGCATAAATGAAAAAGCCCCCTTGCGGGGGCTAAATCATTATTTCTTTTTTGCCTTAGTGGCTTTTTTATGCTCTCCGAAGTGAACAGTCTGAGTGACCACCTTCTTCACCTTGGCAGGCTTATCTGGTGCCGCTCCTGCTTTCTTTTCCGCCACAATAGAATGTAATTTCTTGGCTTGTGGGGTCTTGGCAAAGTGTTCGGCTTTCATTTTTTACTTCTTAATCTTTTTGGCAAGTTTCTCGTCTAGAGCCTTGTCTTTTTTCTTAGATGGCTTGTTAGCATCCATCTTTTCATCTGCTTTCTTGAACTTCGCTTTTTGCTTAGCGTCCATGCCCTTAGTTGCCTTGGCATCTTGCTTCTTGTCGTCCTTTTCAAGCCATGCTGGCTTCTTCTTCTCTGCCATGTTATTTACCTTTCGACGGTGGATGTTTCTTTAGTTTAGCAGGTAACTTCTTACCCTTGGGGGTGTGCTCTTCCCATTGCCTAGCCATTTGAGGATGCGTAGACCACATCCACTTTTCTTGTTGGCGAGACTTAAAAGGCATTATGGAATTACTGTAGAGTACAAAACCGTGACGTTATAAGCAGAAGTTCCAGCCAAAGAGATGCCGTAAAGGCTATCTCCAGCATTTAGCCAAACCTGCTGATTAGTCAAAGTAGGGACGCGAATTCCTCGGTCAACTGTCGCCCCCGTAGCCACAGAAGAATCTCCGATAAATAAAGACGCAGTATCAGCGTTTGTTACAATCACTGATGTCAAAGGGTTTCCCTTTGGGATGGTGCAAAGAACTGTTGGCGTGTTTGCGGCCAGAGTAAATGCGTTGTGAGTTAAAGCCATTGGGTCTCCTTAGTTAGCAAAAGATAGGAATTGAGGGTCATTAACCATTTCTTCAGGCATAACTTGAAGTAGGTCAATAGCCAGTAAAGTATATCTTTCAGAAATAATACCTCTTTGTTGAGTCAAATATGGCCTATAAACTTGGCCCTTCCATACAACGCGGTCTTTATCGTGGGTTCCGATTGACTCAATTCTAGAGGTAAGGTCTGGGTGAAGCGCTCTTAAATCTTCAATGTTTAGCGTAAGGTGGAGTTCATCTGACTTATAGAAACCGAACTCAGATGTCTTGGCCTTACCTTGAACAATAACAGCCCTAACTACAGGAATTGGATACGGCCCTATCCATCTACGTCCTCCGCCTGCAACTACAATGCCGTCACCTGTGTCATAGATGGGGTCAATGTTTGTGGTGGCCATGTCAAAGAAGTACCATTGGGCTTTTGTTCCTACTGGGTTCTTTAGGTCAGCATCTACTCCAGACAGGATAGAGTTAGTTTCGAAGTCTGAGTCAAACCGACCACCAGGTCCATAAGGGCGCATACAACCATTCTATCTAGGTAATGCTTTTAATTCTGCCGAAACACCTCAAGGTTCCTTTGAGCCAATGCCTTATTGACCCATACTTGGTCTTGAATACCCCATCCCCATTCATAGGAGACATCTACTAAAGCAAATCCATTAGCCTCCATAAAGGCAGTGACCTCTTCATAGGTAACGTGGGAATCATGTAATTTGTCACGCTCTGTCTCTAGGTGAAGTAATTTTACGTCTTTTAGCCTTTCGCCAAATCCTTGGAGAACTTGCCAGGTATATCCTTCAGTATCCACTTTCACTACATCTATTAGCCCATGAGTGTTTTCTAATAAGGTATCCATACGAGTTAAAGGCACTGTAATAGGTTTAGTGTTGTTAGCAAAGTCTTCTGGGTACATCGCAGTTTCTTTGCTGAAGATTGAAGAGCATCCAACCAGTTCTTTATTGTCTGAGGACACCTGATGGAAAGTAGTCGAACCGTTGGTATCTGCTACAGCCGTGAATTGAACATCCATCCAAGGATAATTAAACTTTGTAAGTTCCGCCCCATCTGGGTTTGCATCTATAGCAATAACCTTATTACCATTTAAGGCTTTAAATAAATAATTAGCATCATCCCCGTCTCGGGTACCAATATCAATAATTAGACTAGCAATAGAACCAAAGAACTTTCGGTAGTTAGTTACTACTGGCTCTAGTGGGTCGATGCTATCGATTTCTATGCCTAAACGATTTAAGTTGTTATTAACTGCAGCCCTATATTCAGAAGACAATGGCATTGTCAGTAGTTCTTTAAGAAGGCTTATTGATTCTTCTAAACGACCTATCCAATAGGCACTAACGGCTTTTTCAAATATTAAACAGTAGTCCCCAAGATACCCAACATCTGCAGGTAAAGGGGAGTAATCAAATGCAACAGGTTCTCCCATTGCCGCCCACGTGTAGCACTCTTGCCAATTACCTTGACGCTCATGGAATTGAGACATAAGGAAATAGCCCTCTGGTCGTTCAGGGTAAAAAGCAATTGCCTGTAAAAGGGCGTTGCTTACCGAATGCACTCGATTATTTTGGTCTTCAAAACAATGCGCCATTTTTAGGAGGGAGGTGTAAACAATATCGGGGTCTTCTTGGTTAACCCCGTATTCAGCGGCTCGTAGGTAAAAAGACACAGCAGAAGCAGTTTGGTTGATTCGCTCGTATTCTAAAGCGCAAGCAAAGTTTAATTTAGCGTTGAATGGGTCTTTAGATAACCTTACTACTAATTCTTCAATTGCCATAAGTCATAGCCTCCATAACTAATCCTGCAATAACAGATTCAGGTGTTCGTAAAACAAATGCCGCGTTATCCTGAAATCCAAAAGAAATAAGTAGGTCGTTGCCCAAAACGGTGGCCCCTGTGCAAAACTCAATGCGCCCATCTAAGAAAGTAAAAGGCTCTGGAGATAAGCCTACTAGGTTTAAGTCTTTATCCCATACAGCAATGCGGTGCATATAGATGCCGTCTTTTTGCCCCAGGTAATTGTTAAATAGGTTAACCTCATGTGGGATTGAAATATAGTATTTTCCCCAAGGAACTAATTGAGACCCTCCGCGCAAATCTCTAGGAGGCACTATTCCTTGTATCTTAGAAACCTGGTCTGTCTTTGGTGTAGTGGGTTCTGAGTAAACCAGTTCAACTGGAGAATGCCATTTAATAAAGTGATAAGGCTTATCTAATATAGGAACCCAGTTTTTTTCACAATAAGAGTCGTCTGCTTCAGGAGAAGGCATGCGAACACGCTTAGTTTCTTTTGCCTGAAGTTTTTCACCTTTGGTGAGTTGTATATGAGAATACTCCATACGACCCTCCCCGTTTGGTTTGACATCTCGGCGCACCCCAATGAGGTAGTACTGGCCTTCCCATTGAACTAGTCGGCAGTCTTCTTGCCCTGTAAATTCCCAGATTGGAGGAATATCTAACTCTGAAGTATCTACGAGAGTATGGTCAACTATCTCTAAATCCTTATTTAAAAGGCAGATGTAATTTGTAGTTCTAAGGTTCATGTCTTTTTCAGGATGTAAGTATGACAATGGGCCCCACCTTGAAGGGAATTGTTGGTTGTTCTCAGAGTGATAAAGCGTGTAGTTGACGTGGCGCAAATTGACAAGGATGTCCCCATCACTGTCTCTAAAAATTGAAGGATTCATAAGACCCGTGCCTGAGGTCAAACCGTGAGGAATTACTAAGGGGGCTAACTTACCGCCCGAATTTACGGCTAGTTGTACAAGGTTCATAAAACAAGTCTACCCCACCAGTTGCCTGACGGGGTAGCGCTTGGTAAGAAGATTAAGCCTGGGCTTCAGTCCAAGATAGACGACCAAGAACTGAAACTGGAGTTGTTGCAAGGTTAGTTACAACAATTGTTAGAGTATCTGGACCGTCTGGATAAACGCCGCTGTTAGCGTATGTTCCTCCACCGCCATTGATAGAGTTACCTAAGTCACGGACGTTAGAGATATCGATAGAGCCAGTTGAGTTAGTAAAGAAACCGCCAGTTACTTCGCCGCCAGTTACACCAACAGAGGCACCAGCGTAGTCAGCAATCTGAGCAAGGCTAGAGTTTGGAGTCAGTACGGCACCCTTGATAGCGTTTGTCCACAATGTGTTTGTCAAAGTAGATGAAGCGCCTGGATTAGCATTTGGAGTTGCATTCAAGAAAGCCTGTACAAGAACGTTACCTGTACCCGCGCTGTTCAAGATTGAGATGTCTAGGGCCTTAAGAAGCAATTGCATACGGTTGATAAGTTCACGACCACCTAGTGTGGCTGTAAGACCGTTATCTACAGATGGAGCAATGCGGATTGAGAACAGAGCCTTAGATGTAGCACCTGTGAAAGTAAGTACTATGTTAGATAGTGTAACTGCCGCGCTTATCACAATGACAGTGCTGGAAGTTACAGAAACAACATAAGTACCGTCCGCTACACCTGTTCCTGTAACAATCATTCCAGGCACAATGTTTGTGTTGGCAACTGTCAAAGTAACAGTTGCTGACGCAGATGCGTTACCTGTAGCAGTTGTTCCACCAGCAGGTGCGATTGGAGTTGCAGTTGTTTGACCATATGTAAAAAGAAGAGACTTATCATCATCAAAACGGCCATCCATAATAACCGAGCAACCCCAGTGGGATAGGCCAGGACCATAGGTTGGGAAGGCAAGTTCTACTGCAACAGGTGAAGTTGCTGAGTAAGTATATGCGTTACCTGCAACAGTTGTTGTGTTAGCAGTTCCTGCTGAGCCTAATGGAGGGAAGATAGCAACAACGGCTGCTTGAGTAGTGATTGCAGCAGTAGATAAAGTAAGAGGGGCGCTTGTACCAGTTCCAACTGCTGAAACAAATGTTCCATCAGGGAATCCTGGGTTAATAATGCGCTGACCTACTTGGATACCTGCTGAAGTTGAAACTGTTCCAACGTTAGTACCTGCTGTAAAGGATACGGTAGGAGTTGTTGCTCCACCTTGTCCACGAGTAACTCCAGTAAAGGTAGTTGCTGTGGTGCCTGTGTAGTTAACAACTTCGTAAGCAGATGATGCTTGGTTAGTTGTGCTACCTGGACGAAGGATAAGAGTTCCAGATGAAGGGAAGGCTGAAGTATCTGCTACTTGAATTGTTGAATCTGTAGTAGCAACTGAAGAAGTCAAATACGTTGCAGATGGGTAAGTAGAAGACTCATAGCGAGCAGGTAAGTTACCTGAACGCATATAAGCAGTAGCACTATTGTTGTTATTTGGAAGACGGTGTACCCAAGCAATATTTCCCTTATTGGTACGAAGGCCCCAACGGATTGAGCCTGCACCATACCAAGAGAAGTCAACAAAGAACATCTGCATCTTGGAAAGGTCAAGATTGTAACCTGTTGGACCATGGCCATCAAGTTGGTCGATGTTGAAGTTTGATTGCTTGATTCGAGTGTTTACTGTCTTTGTAACAACAACCTGTGTTGCTGATACGCCACGATAAGCAGGCGAAATAGTAAGAGAAGTATCAGAAGCGATATCTTGAACACGATAAGATTGACCGCGAATAACAATCCAATCTCCAGGAACCAAGACCTTGTTAAAAGCAGTTGGGTACTGAGTGCTTGCTGTGATAGTTGCAGAACCTTGAGTTACTGCAACACGACCAGCAACCTGGAAAACAGAAGCGCGTCGAACAGCATATGTGTTCTGACCATCAAACTCCCAGTAAGCACCGTTCTGGTTATCAAAGATACCAAGACGAGTCTGAGCACCATTCCATGCGGTAGTTGATACGTAAGGAGTACCTGTCGCTGTTGTATTAGTGATTAATGCTGTGTTTAAATAAGTAAAAGAAGTTCCGCTAAGCACATTTGCAACAGCAAATGTTCCATTGTATCCAGGGTCTGTAGAACCATAAATAGTTACTTGGTATCCTGGCTGGAAGTTGTGCTTTTCCTTAACAGAAACTGTTACTGTAGAACCAATAGCAGTTCCAGAAGAAGTCAGTGAGTCAATATTCAATGTTGGCTTAAGGATAGTTCCTGAAGACATTGAGATTGCTTTACCTGATTGGTAACGGAAATAACGACGAGTTTGGCGAACCAAAGAGTTGTTATTTGAACCCGCGTTAGTCTGAAAAAGAACTCCGCCATCAAATGCGCGGTGTACAACTTGACCTTGTGGACGCATAAATACGCCTGCAGAGAAGGTGTAAGTTGTAGCAGTAACTGCTGCAGTAAGCGGAGCAGAAAGAGTAATCAATGAAGATGTAGCACCTGAACCTGTGACAATCGCAGAAACAAATGCGCCTGATGGGATACCAACACCTGCAACAGTCATTCCCACTGTTACAGCGCCTGTAATCGCGCCAATTGAGAATATGTTAGAACCAATTGTTCCTGAAGAACCAGAAGCAGCCACACCTGTTGCTGTTGAAGAAGCAGCAAGAGTTCCCGTGAGGGTTGAAGGAGTGTAGTAGACAAATGATGTTGGGCTTGTGATAGTTGAAACAACGAATGAACCGTTAGTTCCAGTAACACCTGAAGTACCATTAATTAGAACTTCATTACCAATAGACAATCCGTGGGGAACAGTTGTAGTAACCGTTACTGGTGAACCGCCTGTTTGGCTAGTATAAGAAATTGTATTTGCTGCTCCGATAGCGGAGTTTGAGAAAAAGTTCTCTTGGATAACAAGCGTCTTATTAGCATCAAACTGAGAAGCAGATGCCCAAGTTGCATTTGTAGGAATCTTTGCTGTGTACGTAAACACAGATTCTGATGAACGCGCTTCAACGCTATAACGTCCAGAAGCGTATAAAGCAAAAGTATCAAGAACGTTAATCGGAGTTCCTACAGGAGGAACTACGCCTCCTGTTGCAAGTCCTGATGTAAATGTAGATGTTCCAGTATTAACAGAGTTGACTACAAAAGTTGTAGCAGTCGGTGTTGAAATAATCTGTGCAGCAGTTAGGTTGAACGCGGCTGTGTTTGCGCCAGTAATTGTTACATATTGACCAACTGCAAAGCCGTGAGCAGCGGCAGTAGTATATGTTGTTTGAAGTGTTGTAGCGCTTCCTGTAGCAGAGTTTACAGTTGCAGTCGTTGTAGTAAGAGTTACTGTGATTGTACGAGTACCTGCAGTACCTGCAGCAATCGCACTCACGTTCAAAGCATTGTGTGAATATCCATATGTTGCTGGACGGTTGTTAACAGAAGAAAGGGCTTCCCACTTAGACTGTTGTTGTCCGTATTCAAAATCAGTATCAATAAGAGCCTGAGGAGTTGAAGTCTTTAACTTACCTACAGCATCTTGCATTTCTTCTGAACCAGTGAACTGCTCTACGTACTCATCAATAGTTACTTGGATTTCGTCGCTTGAACCAAGGCCTGAAGTGTTGTACTTAAGAGTAATAGAAGTGGTCTCTGTGCCATCTGAGTTAACTACAGAACTGTATGCAGTGTAACCAAGTGATGGGTCAGAGAAGTTATAAAGGACCTTGTTGGCCGTGATATCTGTAATAAGGATGAGGTGCTCTTGTGGCACATAATGTGGGAAAGTGACAATACGGTTAACTGGGTCAAACGTGTACCACGTTTCCTTCATGATTTTTCTTGCCATGGGCGACTGTCTCCTTGTATTAGGGCCTTAGAGTTTTTATTGTACGCTAAAACTTTAGGCTGTATGGGTGTAAAAGGTTCTTAAACTGCTGGTCGAGTCTCATAAGTGGTAGGCAGGTTTCCTGCGTTTATCCAGCCTATGTACTCTAAAAAGTCAGGGTCTTCATTACTTTGGCAGGGGGCAACGACTTTTTGGTCTTCATCTCTAATAGCCAAGCCCTCATCTAGGATTAGGGTATAGGTCATGATTCAGTCTCCATGTATAGATAGATAAGGGACATATCGGCAACCGAAGCGGTAGCGTTATTTGTACGCCAAGTTTGAGGCGTGATATTTGTAGTCGAGTTGGGAAGAGAAATACCTGTATTTCCAGACAAGGTACCTGAGACCGTTGCTGCAGTGTTGAGGTTGGTAAATGTGTAGTAAATGTAGTTGTTTGTGTTGGAGGGGCTATAAAGAGTTAATTCATAGATAATATCTCGGCTGGCAGTGGTAAAAGAGATTCCTGTATCAATAGGCGTCTGAGCGGCAGAGCCCCCATAAAAAATCTTAAAAGTAGTATCGGCAGCGCCTTGACCTACTCCAACGCAGTTAAGAAAGGTAGAAGGCTCAGCGTTAGTAAGGGAGGTAGTAGTAGAAGACATGCCTACAAAAGTACGGCTAGCGGCTACAAAAGTAGCCTCAGTAGCAGAGGCAAACCCAAACTTGCAAGCGTAGTAAAACCCGCCTGTAGTTCCACTTCCTGTTGTAAAAGAAGCGGTAGGGAATCGGTACCCTCCTGCAGATGCTGCGGTAGAAGTTGTAGGAATGGTTACGCGACGAGCACGGGTAAATTGGTTGGTATTTGCCCACGTGGCTGTAGCGGCTGTTCCATATTGAGTAGCGGATACAAAGCCTTCAGTGGTGACGGTAGTAGCGTTTAAAGTAGAAGGGTAGTAACGCCACATAGCACGGTTACCCAAGTTGCTTTGGATAATAGGGGAAGTAGTGGTTGGGCGGGTAGGCTTGCGAGTAAGGTTGGCAATAGAGCCTGAGTCTAAAACCTGATTAAAAGAAACAGTTGAAGTACCTAATATGTCAGTAGCCTTAGTGGTAGATACCCATTGGGAGCCCCCATAGACAGTTCCTAGGTCTACAGGTACAAGGGCGATAGCCAACTTTGCTGCGGTATCTGCGTCATTGTCTCTTAAAAATACTGTCTGGACGCCAATAGAACCCACAACGTCAACAATATAAATTCCGTTTTGAGTCTTATCTGTTTGGTCTTTAATAAGGATACGGTCATCTAATTGAGTCAAGTACCCATCAATATACAAAATACCAATAGCGGTAGTTGTTAAAGCATTATTAGCATAGGTGCCTACAATGTTACCTGTTGTAGCAGCCTTTACTTGTTCTTTAGTTTGAAAGGAAACCCATTGAGGAGACAAGTCAGGGCCATAACTCATCAACATTTGCCCAGCAACTCCAGGAGTACCTTCAAATTGAACAGGACCGTTAAACTTAGAAGTACCATCTGAAGCAAACGTAGACTCTACAGATAAATTCTGTACATCAAACGCATCTGGATAAGGCCAAGAGGCTTTATGAATTCCCATTATGCACCTGCTCCTACTAAGATATCCATTGGGCTAAATGGATAATATGAAGTAACTGTTGGAATATCAGGTCCTGCGGCTAAATACACTGTGCACATAGAGCCTGCAGGAATTGGTTCTGGAAATACTAAATAATCATCTCCATCTATGAAACAAAAATCTGGGGTGAATACTGATTGATATACATATTCAGGGTAGTACATAGCCTGAGTAGCGCCATTTAAAGTAACGATTAATCTAAAAGGGTTTGTTACTGTGAAAGGGACGCCTTGATATAGAAGTTGAAATCTATGTTCTTTGTCATCAAAGTATTGCTCAAAACTATCAAAATAGAAAGTCTGTTCTAATTTAGGCTGGTTAGCGTTAGAGATAGTATTAAATAGAATAGGGGACACATCAAGAGTATCTAGAGTTCTATTAGAAGAAGCCCAGATAGTTCCACCATTTACTAATCCACCAGATACAGGGATAATCATGGCAGCAATTTTTGCCATAGTATCTTCGCCGTTATCGCGAATCATAGTTACGTGACCAGAAGTTCCATCGGTCTCTATAAGATAAACACCGTTGGCAATATAACTTGGAGATGTCCAATTAAGTTGGTCTTTAATCAGAATTCTGTCGTCTATTTGAAGAGTGTACCCGTCCACAATCAAAGGACCAGAAGTAGCAAGAGTAATCATATTTGCCGCGTATGTTCCCGTTAAAGCGCCAGTTGTGGCAACTGAAACCTGCTCTTTAAGTTGGAAGTCAACCCATTGAGGTCCACCGTTAACTATGTCTCCATACGACATAAGCAACTGTCCAGCAGTACCTGCGCCAGTTGAAGATAGCCCGCCACCTGAGTTACCAAAGGCAATTCCTGCAGGGGTAAACCCAGTGCCAACATTGCCTGCAAGGCCTTGAACACCTTGTGTTCCAGAAGAGTAAGAAAGGTCTACCCAGTGAGCAGAACCCGTGCCGACTTTAAATTTGCCAGTGTCAGACTCGTAGCCTGGCTCACCGCTTGCCAAAATAGGATTAGCAGACGTCCATTGTGACGCAAGTCCGCGTCTGTATTGAATTTGGATAGCCATTTTTCTACTATACCACCCCTCCTGCATCGATGGCAGTGATACCGCCATAATTTGAATCTGGCGCTCCGCCATCTAAGTTTGCGAACGAAGTGCCCGCTCCCTGAATACCTTGTATACCTTGAACACCTTGCGTACCAGAGCCGCCACTACCGCTTCCTGAAGGTCCTTGAATACCTTGCGTACCAACTCCTGCAGTACCTTGAATAGCCTGGCCTTGAATACCTTGCGTTCCTTGTAGTTGCGCGTATCC
>SESB01000158.1_pt1 | contig 49315 bp, 33 predicted proteins | sample 3171441 | NCBI WGS metagenome assembly SESB01 (sample SAMN06051867, study PRJNA518727) | freshwater metagenome | biome: subpolar coniferous forest; feature: holomictic lake; material: water; isolation source: holomictic Lake 227, 6 m depth | place: Canada: near Kenora, Ontario | collected...
CAAATTTAATCGTATTAATAAATACAATGCAAGGTAAATATCCAAAAAATAATGATCTGTTAAATATAGCAGCTAAATTGGCAAAGCAAAATTGTTATTTATTATCGTTTGATTTTGCAAATAATAAGACATTCAATGGCTCAATTGACACTATTATTACAAAAGCAATTTCCTATTATAAAGATCGATTTGCATTACCTGAATTTCCAATTGAATGGGAGCTAACTGAAAGCGGTAAATTCCTGTTAAATTACATGTTAGCAGTGCAAACTGATTTAGATACATCCAAATTAACTAAGCCTGAAATAGAGGAACGAATTTATTCATCTTATGATTCAATAATTTTAACAGTAAACAAGGTGATCACAGCAGGTTGCATGAATAATGCAGATAATCTTTTGCCCTCCCCAAAATTAGATCGGTTCAAGGATGGAGTGGGTAAAGTTTTCTCATGGTGTTCAAAAGAGATGCCCACTCAAGGGATATTCAAACTTGGCTATGCAAAAATAAGGTATGACGAAAACAATCTAGACTTGTGGAAAGGTGAAGTAATCATGACCGAAATCGAGCTACAAGACCTAATCACCCGACTAGATGGTGTCGGGGTTCCCCAAACCAGTACAACTCTGTGTGACCGGATCTGCACGCTTTGGCAAACCCTGATCAGCCGGTTTATCGGGCAACAAATGCTTCTGGATAATTCATACCTCGACCTTACTATCTGCCAGATCATTAACAGGATGATCGGATCAGGTTTCGGTTATTACTGTGATGAACCGGTGAAGCGATTTACCCTGAGGGATATATGCCAGGGTCAGCAGAATGTTATTGAACCAGCCTATGCTTACCTGAAGGAAATTGAAATAAAAAAAGAGCTTCTGAAACAAAAATACAACAATGAATATTTTCATATCAGCGGAGAAACAGGGGGTTCAAGCATTAAATATTATTGGGTACCCATTAGTTTATTGCCCTGACTCGATTTTTCATACCGATGGATGTTTTTGACATAGAAAAACTCGAATGCGCCTATCCTCCAAATGGGAAGCGTGTCCTGTCAATCGACCGGCTTACTATTCCCAGGGGAAAAATGACGGTAATCCTCGGCAGGTCTGGCAGCGGGAAATCGACCCTGGTAGAGGCGCTTGGACTGATGAACAATACGATTGCATCAGGAGAGGTGACCTATTTCTCCCCCCGTGGAAACGAAGATCTGGCCAAACTATGGAATAAACGGAAAGCGATGGCTGCCATCAGACGCGATTATTTCTCCTTTATTTTCCAGGATGATTACCTGATGCCCTATTATTCCTGTGTTGAAAACATGCTGATTACCGGGCTGATCCAGGGAAAAATCCCCACTTCTCAAACCGGCCCCATGCTGGAAATACCCCTTGGTTTTTTAAACTTATCAGGAAACGGATTACTGAAACAGGTGCCTGGGGAGCTGGCAGGCGGACAAAAACAGAGGCTCTCCTTCATCAGGGCCGTCATGAAAAAATTTGATGTGCTGTTCGGAGATGAACCTACCGGCAATCTCGACTACACCAACTCTGCCACCCTCTTTGATTTCATCAAGGTGATCATCCATGAAAAGTCAGGAACAGCGGTCATCGTGTCCCATAATGTTGAACTCACGGTCGATAAAGCCGACCGGATCATCGTATTAACCCCCGGCGGAGAGCCGGGCCGAACTCCGTTTTCCCTGCAACCGCACCATGTTTTTGACAGAAGCCCTGATGGTAATTGGGGAATTTTCAAAAAGCAGCAGGATCTGACGGATTACATAAAATCGATTTTATAAGGAATCATGGCGAAATTTTTAAGATTCCATTCGGTTGTTGTGAAAAATGAATACAAGGTTATCCGCGGATGCGGGTTTCGTTCGGTAATCTATTTGTCATCCATTTTGTATCTGGCCTTTTTATGCATAGGTTTTTCACACAGCGCTATGATTTGCAGGGCTAAACTGGCCGGAAATCCGTTTTCGAACTGGGTCAATATCGAGATTAACAAACGAACCCGGGATTCAACCGAAAGTTTAATCTTCGACCTCTCTGATACTTTACTAAGGAAGAAGTATTGCATAAAAAACCTCTTTTTTTCCAAGGAATTCGGCACCTCGTTTCTCGACAGAACCGGTAAATGTTCAGGGCTGCCGTTGCCAAAAGCCATGACCTTAGATCCCGGCAGCACGATTATTGATGATTTGCTTTCAAAAAGCAACGTTATCAGGGTGTTCACGCCTGAAAATGTTTTCCAGTCAGAACCATTCGGATTTGTGGTGACGGCAACCCTGCTGGAAAAGCTGGGGTTTCATCCCGATTCGGTATCCTGCCTTTCATACAGGTTGTATGCCGGCAAATTTGTTCCGGTCCCCATATTGGCTGTAGTCAGGGAACTGCCCAACAACGCCGATGTGGTCTGTACTGATGCATTCTACCGGATGCAAATGCATAATTATCCCGATGACAGTGTCTTTTCAAGGTTGTTTGTTGATACGCGTGACCTTGCATTGGTAGCCCGCTTATCAAACGTGATCAGGATGAAGGCAGGAATTGGCGATGAAGCACCGGTTTACGATTCGGCAAAAGGATTCCGGAAATCATTGAACGTGCTGTATTTCTCAAACAGATATTCCGGTACGCCGCAACTGTTTAAGGATAATCTGAAATTGCTCTACAGATTAAAGGAATTCCAACATATCCATTTTGGCACCTATTTTGATGTGAAAAAGGAGGATAAATCTCACAGGACTAAGGGCAATACACAGGATTACAGCGAATTTAACTTTGATTTCCTGGCTGTCGAATTCAGCAGGCTTGACCGGATAAAGGAATTCTCGGAAAATATCAAAGAGCGCTATCATATCTCCCTGAACATGGAAACCGTCACCCAGTGACAAAACTTCCTCTTTTCACTTAATATTTCTTTAGGGGCCATTATCCTGGTATTAATGCTGGCTATCTTTTCCATTGTCATTTTCCTCTCCAATACCTTAAAAAATCATCTTGACAGAGTGAAACGAAACCTGGGAAACTTCATGGCATTCGGAACAACAGGCATGAACATCTCCATTATCTATATTCTCGTGGTGATCAGGATTCTAATGGTTTCAACTGTCATCGCTTTATTCCTGGCCTATCTTTCAGGCGAAATATCAGACAGGTATTTGCTACGACATATCCTGATCCTGGATAGAGGCCTTGGTTATTTTTCTCTTTTCAATTCCTGGCTGATGCTGTTTATCATCCTGGTTTATTCAGTGGCTGTATTGAAAACTGTTACCTCTGTGATCCGGCTGGTGCGAAAACCCCCCGGGGACCTGATTTACGAACGTGAAATAAAAAGCGGTTTAATTCCAAATTCATGAGTCATGATACCTTTTCGGATACCTTGCCAGTCATGTGCTGTATGCCTGCTTTTGATCATGGTATATGTTGAATCCGGATGTACCCGACGCACCGGCAAAGAGCACCTTTATGGAAATCAAGAAGCGGCTAACACAGAGAAGAGCCAGCCGGTTAAGAAAAAGGGCGTAACAGATACCATTTCAATTCTCGATTGCTCCTGGTATGAAATCATATGTTTCAACGGGAAGCTGAAAACAACCAAAACCAGGATACCCTTCCGAACCAATTTCCCTGCCGATTCAATATCCTGGCGACTTTGGGCAGCATCGCCCGGGATACTAATGGAGCCGGTCAGCGGGAAAGGGAACTGCGGGATGATAGCATTAATGCGTGATAGCTGCAGTTTAACCGGGGAACTGATACTTGCTGCAACTCCTTATAAGTCAGGGTTTATATCGAAAACTGCTAAAATAAGGATCCTTGCGGACGAATGCATCGCCCCCATTTGTGATCAAATCCGGAACGAGCCCGCCGACGGACAGCGATCTTTCCCCCGCAACCAGGCTCTCAGACTCGTTAATAAACACGGATTTGCCATAGACACGTCGGACATCAACCGCGTGAGAAGACAAATCATATCCGAATTCAGGGAGTTGCTTTATATGTATACCAGGACCAACAGTCAGGAAGAAAAGAATTATTTCAGATATCATGCCGAAAAAACCCTGAAGGAGATACCCGGGGTGAAAACAGACATTTCCCCGGCTTGCGCCATCCGGTCGGTTTTCGAGGATCCTGATTGGGCCAATGCAGTTGTGTTGCCGCTTTATAATGACCCTGATTGTGTTATTGTCGGGATCAGGCTAAGACAAAAATAGTGATGCAGATTCGTTCGTTGCTACGCAGGTTAACTGCTCCTCCTTTCTTGTGGATACCGCTTCCCAGACCGGTGGCGATTCCGGAGCCCTATTTACTAACCGGGACCTCCTGTTTTTCAGCCGGGTTTTGATTGAAACGGCTCATATAGGCGGCAATTTCTACCAGGGGGGCAATCCATGCCTCGGTTTCGTTTTCTTTCAGGTAGCGCATTAATTTGTTGTGCTCCGCCAAAGCGATATTAATGGCATGTTCGCCGCCAACCCCATGAAAAAGAAACACCAGCAGGGCATGTTCTTTTTTTGCCTGGTCAACAAGGGCCATCAGCTCCTCTGCCCGTTGCCCGTCGACCGTGTAGGTTCTGATATCCCGCAAATCGGTCTTTTTCAAAAGATTCATCCCGCTGGTCACGCCACGGGCGGCCACAAAATCGTTTTTGATGGAATCCACGAAGGATGAATCGCCGATGGCCATGTCCCCGCACGTATAAGCAAAGGTCCTCCTGGTCCTGCCGTCGATCGCGCGCAGGAAGGTATTTGCCAGCCTGATCTCATCGATCATCTGCGAAAGGTTATAGCGATCAAGGTCATAGGCTGTTTTAACCCAGGCTCTTCCCTTTGATTTTCCTGCACAGGGATGGAAAACAGAGTGGTTGCCCAGTTCGTGACCATGGTCAGCCAGGGCTTTCCATTCAGCCAGCCTGTTCGTCAGGGAGGATGAATTACAGGGGATATAAAAGGTTGCTTTGAATCCAAGAGAATCCAGCACAGGAACGACCTTGTCAAGATGAACATTCAAACCATCATCGTAGGTGAGGGCGACAGCAAACTGCCTGTGGTTCCACATGGCCGGCTGCTGATCCTGGGCAAACCCGGCCTGGAAAAGAACCAGGATGAAGATTACAGTTGTCGTGATTGTTTTGATCGACATAGGATTTTACATTACCAAGGTCAGTACTGCAATTTTTCTCTGCATATCATGGGCAGGTTACCGCACCAGGGTAAAACTTCCCGTGATCCTGCTGGTCTTTTGCGGGTTCCATACATCGGCATAGGTAGCGATGTAGGTATATATCCCGGTCTGACATGTTCCTCCCTTAAAAGAGCCATCCCAGCCAATTCCGGGGTCACGGCTTTCAAACACCATCTGCCCCCATCGATCGAAAATCATCATATGAAAATCTGCAATATCACCTCCTTTGGCCCGAAAGAGATCATTCACCCCGTCGCCGTTCGGCGAAAATGCCGATGGAAAGAATATAGGCGTAATACCCGAACATCCGGTTACCCGCATGGTATCGGATCCATGACAGTTGTTGACGACAACGGTCAGCCAGTATTTGCCCGGCCTGATGATCCTGTAAACCGAATCATGAGAGCCATCCTGCCAGGTGATCCCAGCGGTTCCCGCAACGGAGGCCCTTAAACGGATCGTGTCTCCTTCCGAAAGACAGGTGTCTGCCCCGATTTTTACCGTGATCTGCGGCTCTACCAAAAGGTGCGTGGTAACGATCTTATAGCAGCCTCCCGGCATGACCAGCGAGTCGACATAGGTTCCGCTGGCCGACTGAAGCTGACCGCCGGCCATGTATTTCCTGCCGTAACAGATGGCAGTATCGACGGTTTTGTTGATTTGCTGAACCACCTTAACGAGGATGGTATCGGAGGTAAGGCAATTCCGGTGGTCAGTCACCTGAACCGAGTAGGAACCGGCCTGCGTGACCACGATCGACTGCGTTGTATCGCCTGTATTCCAGGAATAATGTTTATATCCGTTGCCGGGATCCAGCGTTAAGCTGCTGCCTTCGCAGAGAGAGGTGTCGTTGCCGAGTCTCACGGCAATCGGGGCATCCACCACAAACACCTTGCATTTGGTCTGCTGGGTTGGCAATCCCTGGTCAACCGTCAGGCTTAAGGTGTAGTTACCCGGTGTGGAAAGAACCACCGGGGGAGGGGGTACAAACAGGGTTGACGAAGGTACCGGCGAGTTTGAACAGGGGGGGAAATAGAGGGTGGTCATCGAGGGGGTCGCATTCAGGGCGATGGTAAAGATGGTATCCCCGATATTCACTGCCTCGGATAGTGCCAGGGGCTCATACAGGTTGGCCACGCTGCCCAGCGGGGTGATGGCTTTGGTTCCCGCCAGGCCTCCCGTGAAATGAAGCTGAAGCAGCAGGTTGGTCACCAGGTTGTGGTTGGTGATCAGCCCGTATGGGTTGTTGCATACATTAAACAAGGATATTCCACGGTCGTCGGTCATCCATCCGAAATTGCCCAGGTTGACCCCCGAAGGGGTATTCAGCAGGGAGTTGCCAAAGGAAATCTGCGTCAGCGAGGTGGTATTGGAGACAAACATATACCAGCCCGAATTGTCCCGGATAAGCGCGGGTTGCATGGGTTCGGTCAACCCGCCGACATTTCCCAGGTTTGATACGGTCGGAAACTGTTTCAGTGAATCGGGCCAGCTGAACCGCGTAATCGTCCTGGCAGGGAAATTCGTACAAAATCCAACCCAGCCAGTTCCCTCCTGGGCCATCACCAACCCGCGGGCCTGGTTCATCGTCGGGGAGTGGGCGACCACTTTTCCATATTGGATATCGGCTGAAAGGGATGGGCCGATATCCAGCCTGATCAGGGAGGTGTCGCTGGTGATGAAAACATACCACATGCCATTCTCGTTTTCAACCTGGATCCCGAAAATGCCGGGTTTGAGGATGCCGAAATTTCCCAGGTTTGCGGCTGTGGGCGTATTCATAAGGCCATTGTTCCAGGTGGTTCTGGAAAGCGTACCGCTGACTGAATTGGTATTGAAGGCATAGTAGGTTGAGCCCTCCTGGACAAGTGCGATGCCCAATGGCTCATCCAGCGAGTTTCCGGGGTTGCCCAGGTCAATTCCATGGATATCGGTTAACGGGTCGCCGGTGCAGAATTTCCAGAACCAGGTTGATGCCCCCTGCGAAAGGTTTACGATGGGGAGGGGGTTGTTCAGGCAAATCGTATCTGGTATCGAAAAGTCTGCAACGACGGCACGAGGTGACCTGACCTGGGCAAAACTGCCTGGCATTCCCATCCAGAAAGCAAACAGGAAAAACAAAAGAGAATTAAGGCGGAAGGCGGTTTTCATCCCAAGAGGTTATGATACAAAAATAATAAAATTTCAGCATCAATGCTGTTCACAATACTGCCGGATAAGATCATCGGCCCTGTCGTAACCCAGCCGGCGGACCTGGTGGAAATCCTCGCAGGCCGACTGAACCGCTCCCATCCGCAAATAAAGGATGCCACGGTTGAAATAGGCCTGGGCCATGCCAGGGTTGATCCTCAGTGCAGCATTATAGTCGGCGAGGGCCAGGCTGTCGTTCCGGGTGGCATCCATCTCGAGGATACCCCTTGCCATATAACAACTGGCAAAGCCGGGGTTAAGCCGGATGGCCCTGGAATAATCCTTTTCCGCAAGGCTGACCTCCTTCAGGCTGTAATTGACAATCCCCCGGTTGTAATAGGCTCCCGAATAGCGGGGATTGAGTAAGATAGCCTGGTTATAATCCGAAAGGGCTCCTTCCATATCATTGGCTGTATAACGGGCAATTCCCCGGTTATTATATCCGAAGGCCGATCCGGGCGCATTTTTAACGACATCATCGAACAGCGACAGGTTCCCTTCCCATACCTGCGACCGTTGCCAGGTAATAACGGAAAACAACACCAAAAGGGGAGCCATGCTGAAAAGGCAGGCTTTTTTAACCAGGCCCTGGCACGACCTGCAATAGTTCATTCCCATGGCCAGGATGAAAAAAATGCCAATCAACGGTAAGTAACCATAGCGGTTGGCCATAAAACCGTCCTCCAGGAGTGTCGCCTGGGTGACCACCAGGGTGACAAGGAAAAACAGGAAGCCGAAAATCGCTTCGCGCCTGATCATCTTCAATTTTGAAACCAGCACAAACAGCAGGGCAAGAGCTGCGGGCGCAACATAAAACAGGCTTGGCAGCAGGTTGCCGTTTTTTTGCGGGTAGGCATATACTGCAGAAAGATGCCAGGGCACCAGGGTATGGAACAGGTAGCCCAGCGTGGCGTAACATCCCATGAATAGACGATCCGCGGCATTATAACCGACCATAGATCCGGGATTACCCGTATCGCTCCTGAAATGGATGGTAGCCACTGCGAATGCGGCGCTCAGGATGAACAAGGGTAGTTTCTCCAGCACCATAGCCCGGGAGAATTTTCGTCTTTTCAGGTAATCAACAAGGAACAGGATGACAGGCAGCATGATCCCGGCAGGCTTTGCCATAAGGGAGAAAAAAAATGACAAGGTGGCCAGGAGTAGGAACATTAACTTTTTCCGGTCGATGTAACTGATATAAAAAATCAAACTGAGGATGAAAAATGCGGCTGACAGCAGGTTGCTGCGGGCCGAGATCCAGGAGACCGAATCCACATTCATGGGATGAACTGCAAACAGCAATGCCACAAATAATGCCTGGAAACGGCTGTTAAAGAGCCTGAAAGCAGCATAATAAAGCAAAACTGCATTCAGCAGGTGAAGGAACAGGTTTGTCAGTTTGAAATAAAAAGGATCCGGCCCGTAAAGTGCATAATCGAAAGCATAGGAGATAAAGGTCAGGGGGGTGTACATGTAGAGGTTTGCCATAGAGAGGAGCATCCATAAATTACCGGGTGAAAACTGCCGGATCAGGGCATTGTTCAGCACGTTACCGGTGTCGTCATAGTCAAGAAACTGACCGTGAAGGGATGGCAGGTAGATCAGGAAGGTAAGCAGGAGGATGGCGGAAATCGCGGCAAACACGGAGAGATTGCCCTGGTTCTTAATCACAGAAAGCACTTTCTTACGCATAGCTGTTCATGGTATTCGCGTTAAGGGTCAGGAGCCGGTAAACCCCCGGCTGACCTTGTCCAGCAACTGCATATCCTCTTTCGACAGGAGGAAATTCATGGCCCCGGTATTTTCAGCAGCATGGGAGGCTTTGGTGGCGCCGGGAATGGCTACTACCGTTTCGCCATGGAAATTAACCAGCCAGTTGAGGGCAACCTGCGAGGGGGTAACCTGGTATTTGCCCGCCAGCTCTTTGACCAGTGTCACAACCGGCCGGCTCTTCTCCAGCCCCTCCGGCTTAAAGCGGGAGGAATACTTCCGGAACCCGATGTTTTTCAGTAATTCAGGGTTGTCGTGGAACTTACCGGTCACCAGTCCCTGGGCCAGCGGTGAAAAGGCAATGATGGTGATGCCAAGTTCTTTGGCAGTTTCAAGGGTCCCGTCAGATTCAATTTTCCGTTGCAGTAAACTATACTGAACCTGGTTTGACACCAGGCTGATCCCCTCGCGCTGTAATGTTTCCCAGGCACTCCGCATTTTTTTCGCCGAAAAGTTGCTCACCCCCACAAACCTGATCTTCTTTGACCGGACCAGTTCAGCCATGGCCTTCATTTCCGACACTTCCGACGAGAAACCCCATGGCTGGTGAACCTGGTAAAGGTCTATCGGGTAGGGATTCAGGCAATCCAGGCGATCGCCGATGGTTTTTGCCATATTCGATGCAGTGCGGAACATGGGCCACCACTTGGTCGCAACCATGACATCCCCCGGTTTCTTCCCCAGGGACGCCAGGGCTTTTGCAAGCGCTTTTTCAGAAGCCCCCTGCCCGTAAACCTCGGCGGTGTCAAACCAGTTGATCCCCCCATCGAGGCTGACCCTTACAATTTCACGGATCGTCTCATCCGGCAGCGAAGGCCAGAATTTCCCTGCAAGGTTGCCTTGCTTGCTGAATTGCCAGCATCCCAGACCGACCGGTGTTATCATCAAACCTGATTTTCCCAGGCTCCTTAATCTAACAGGATGTTCCATAAGGTTTTTGTTATTGGTATTCATATTGTTCAGGAGACCATATTATCTGCTTTTACAAAACGCTCAAGGCGGGCTTTTAGTCTGCCGGGACATACGAAACTTGAAAAAATGGCGCGAGACCTATGGCCGCTCGATGATCAATGATATCCATCTTTCTAAGCTTATCCGCCCTGAAGCCAAAAGAAGCTTGAGTAGTTCAAGTGGCGGTACTGGTTACCAGCCTCCCGCACTAACGCCCATTGAAAGTACGAAATACCAAGTACAAAGTACAAACGAAAGTGGGAAGTACAAAGTTCAAAGGACGAACCAAGGCCGGCTAATACCGCACTTCGTACTCCGTCATTCGTACCTGGTATTTCGCGTTGCACCGCACTAAATGTCAGAAGTCAGGATACTTTTTCCATTAAGTGAACAGGAGATATTTATGTTTAAAAAAAATGTAGTTTTGCCTATCTCTTAATTAATCAGGTTCTATCATTTCAAACCCGGTCAAAATGAAAAACAGACTTCCCATTTTATTTCTGGCGGCGCTGTTCACGCTGATTACCCATTCCGGATTTTCCCAGTATGCAGGAAAGTCCGATACAGACAAAAGAATTGAAGCCTTGACGGGCAGGATGACCCTGGATGAAAAAATCGAATTATTGTCGGGAACGGGTGTTACCGGCTTTGATACCCGTGAAAATACAAGGTTGGGAATTCCCGCCTTCAGGATGACCGACGGGCCGCTTGGGGTCAGGTGGGGAAAAACTACAGCCTTCCCTTCGGGGGTATCCCTGGCCGCAACCTGGGACACTGCCATGGCCGCAAGATTTGCCACCGCACTGGCCGATGAGGCGCATGCCCGCGGACGAAACTATTTGCTGGGCCCCTGTGTGAATATTCACCGCTTGCCTACCGGGGGACGGAACTTTGAAAGCTACGGGGAGGATCCCTACCTGACCGGCCGCCTGGCTGTCAGCTATATCAAGGCGCTTCAGTCGAATCACGTTATTTCAAGCATCAAGCATTTTGCCCTTAATAACCAGGAATGGCGGAGAACGGAATTAGATGTCAGGGTGGAGGATCGTGCAATGCGCGAAATTTATTTACCAGCCTTTGAAGCGGCAGTAAAAGAGGGCGGCGTATACACCGTAATGTCGGCCTATAATAAGGTAAACGGCTGGTGGTGCAGCGAAAACCAGGTGTTGCTTAATGATATCCTGAAGAAAGAATGGGGGTTCCAGGGGTTGGTTGTCTCTGACTGGGGTTCAACCCATTCAACCATCGATGCCGCCAACCATGGCCTTGACCTGGAAATGCCTGTTGGTGACGTTTTTGCACTGGCCAGGCTGAAAAAGACCGTCCTGGAGGGAAAAGTAACAGAGGCTACCATCAACGACAAGGTGAAGCGTATTTTATGGGTAAAGCAGAAGGCTGGCCTGTTTACAACCCATTTCGCTGAGGACACTACCATGCTCGTATTTGATGCGCATAAAAAGCTGGCCCGTGAGATAGCGGAGGAGAGTATGGTGTTGCTGAAGAACAGTAATAACATTCTCCCGCTCAACCAGGCTAACTTGAAAAAAATTGCAATAATTGGCCCCAATGCCATGACGGCCCGCACAGGCGGTGGGGGCAGTTCGCATGTGAGCCCCTATTACAGCATATCCCCTTTTGACGGGATTAAAAGCCTGGTCAAAAACACTGCACAGGTCGTCTATGCACCGGGTGACCAGTTGAGGACATCTCCTATATTAGCCATTGCGACACCCTATCTTGAACGCACCGAAATGGCGGGAAAAGGACTTAAGGCCGAATTCTTTAAAAATATGAAACTGGAAGGAACCCCGGCATTGGTTCGTGTAGATTCTCTTATTGACTTTAACTGGGAGGATAACCCCCCGGCCCCCGGGATTGATAAAGACGGCTTTTCTGTTCGCTGGACCGGTTACCTGATGCCGCCCGTTTCACGCTCCTATACTTTATATACAGCCAGTGACGACGGGGTAAGGGTATATATCGACGGGAAACTTGTCATCAACAACTGGACAAATCATGGCACCACCATCGATTCAGTTAAAATCATCCTTCTGGCAGGCAAATCGTATAATATCAAGGTTGAATATTATGAAGATGGAGGCGATGCCGTGATGATACTGGGTTGGGATCTGCCGGAAGACGGCATCCGGAAGCAAATGGTTTCGGATGCGGTAAAGGTCGCCACCGGGGCCGATGTGGCCATTATTTTCGCAGGCACTTCCGAGATGTATGAAAGTGAAGGATTTGATCGTACCGGCGGACTAAAATTGCCGGGAAACCAGGATGAGCTGATCAAAGCCGTTGCAGCTGCAAATCCACATACCATTGTCGTGTTGAATACGGGTACGCCGGTCATCACAAACGGCTGGCTGAACAATGTTCAGGCCTTGGTTGAGGCGTTTTTCCCAGGGCAGGAGGGGGGCAATGCCATTGCCGATGTGCTGTTCGGCAACCACAATCCCAGCGGAAAACTTCCCTTTTCATTTATCAGCGGTAACGAACAGTCGCCTGCTTATGCGGGTTATATGAGCAAAAGTCTCGATGCACCCTATACGGAAGGAATTTTTGTGGGATACCGCTATCTTGAGAAAAACAAGTTAACGCCCACCTTCCCCTTTGGATTTGGCTTGTCGTACACCAGCTTTGCCTATTCGCCGATGAAAGTTGTAAAAGCGCCTAAAGATGAATACCTGGTTACCCTTAAGGTGAAAAATAGCGGGAAGGTTGCAGGCAGCGAAATCGTTCAGCTTTATGTTGCCGACGACCACAGCAAAATAGCCCGGCCCGTAAAGGAACTGAAAGGGTTTTCAAAAGTCACCCTGGCACCTGGCCAGGAAAAGGAGGTTTCGATACGACTGAATTTCCGCTCCTTTGCTTATTATGATGAGACAGGCAAGGAATGGAAGGTAGAGCCAGGTACCTTTACCCTGATGGCAGGCAGTTCGTCGGCCGACATCCGGCAAAAAATAAACCTGGTAATCAAGTAGCCGGGAGTTATCCCTTGCAGGTAGGCAGATAAGGTCGATTTTTCAGCACTCATTTTTTGTTCTGGGTCCGGTGATTTCCCCAAGGGGACAAGCGACCAGCAAGGGTAAGCGCTTTACCAAACTGGGTTATCCTGCCGGGAGCCGGAACGGGTCGGCCGGTAAATACCCGGAAAGGAACATCTACAAGGGCAGCAACGACGGTATTCTGGTATTTGTCAGTGCCCGTTGGACTCCCCGCTGGGATCTGTTAAGATGCAGATTATTAATATATTCTGTGTCGTGCTTTGAGGGGTTTGTTGTAAATTTTGCGGATAATTTAAACGGATAGATTATAGGAAAAGTATTTTATTAAAAACAAATAAAAATTTTTCAGTCTATCTATACTTTGTATGTTAATCCAATTTTAACAATCAGATTTTAAACCTTCTGGTTATGAATCTCAATCCATATTTCCGGATCGCGGGGATCACAATATTATCCCTTCTATTATCCGCTCAAACCTTTTCACAGATAGCCGGCAACACGAAGCTGACTCCGGTGAACCAGGCAAGGATTGATGCGCTGATCAAATCCATGACCTTCGAAGAAAAGATCGGGCAGCTATCCCTTTTTACTTCCGATTGGGACGTGACAGGGTCTGCGCTCAAAAGCAATTTTAAGAACCTGATCCGCGAAGGGCTGGTAGGCTCGGTTTTCAAAGCCTATACGGTCGATTCAGTTCGTGACCTGCAGCATATTGCCGTGGAGGAGTCGAGGCTTAAGATCCCGATGCTTTTCGGTTATGATGTGATTCATGGCTACCGTACGATTTTCCCCGTACCGCTTGCACAGTCATGCAGCTGGGACATGACTGCCATAGAGCAGGCCGACCGTATCGCAGCCATCGAAGCAACAGCCGAAGGCATCAACTGGACCTTTGCCCCCATGGTCGATATAGCCCGTGACCCGCGCTGGGGACGCGTCGATGAAGGATCGGGCGAGGACACCTGGCTTGGATGCAGGATTGCCACCGCACGCGTTAAAGGGTTCCAGGGCGACGACCTCGCAGCCGACAACACCCTGATGGCCTGTGTCAAACATTTTGCTGCCTACGGCGCTGTGCAGTCGGGACGTGATTACAATACCGTGGACATGTCGCAGCTTTCACTCTGTGAATGGTATCTACCTCCCTATAAGGCATGCGTGGATGCAGGTGTCGGGTCGGTGATGACCTCATTCAACGAAATTGCAGGTGTCCCGTCAACAGGCAACAAATGGCTGCTGACCGACCTTCTGCGCAGGGACTGGCATTTCAACGGGTTCGTTGTGACCGATTATACCGCGATTAACGAAATGGTGAATCATGGTATTGCCGCAAATATCAAGGATGCAGCGCAACTCGCCCTGAATGCGGGGGTGGATATGGATATGCAGGGCAGCACCTATATCGATTCGGCAGATTCACTGTTGAAAGAAAACAAAATAACCATGGCCCGGGTTGATGAGGCCGTCAGGGTGATCCTGGAAGCCAAGATGAAGCTCGGCCTGTTTGACGATCCTTACCGTTATTGCAAAAAGGATCGCCAGGAGAAGGAGATCATGACCAGGGAGGCTTTGGCTGCCGCCCGGAAGATGGTTGCAGAAAGCTGCGTCTTACTGAAGAATTCAAACCAGACACTGCCCATTCCGGCAACTGTAAAGACAATTGCCGTCATAGGCCCGCTGGGCGATTCAAAGATGGATATGCTGGGCAACTGGTCGGCTGCCGGAAACTGGGAAAAATGTGTCACCCTGGTTGAAGGGCTCAGGAACAGGGCTGGCAGTAATGCCGAGATCCTGTATGAAAAGGGATGTAACGTGAACGATGATGACCGTACCGGTTTTGAAGCCGCCCGGAAACTGGCCGCCAAGGCCGATTTTGTGATCCTGGCGCTGGGTGAGAATGGCTGGATGAGCGGGGAGGCCTCCAGCCGTGCCCATATCGACCTGCCCGGGGTCCAGGGCGACCTGGCTGAAAGCATTGCCGCAACAGGGAAGCCGGTAACCGTTGTGTTGTTCAATGGCCGCCCGCTGGCAATCAACCGCCTGCACCTGATGGCCTCTGCCATCCTTGAAACATGGTTCGGAGGAACCCAGGCAGGCAATGGTATTGCCGATCTCCTTTTCGGAGATGTAACCCCATCCGGGAAGCTGACCATGACATTCCCGAGAACCGAAGGCCAGATACCGATTTTTTATAATGCCAAAAATACGGGGAGACCTTACAACAGGTCGGATCCAGACGCAAAATATGTATCCCGCTACCTCGATTGCCCCAACGACCCCCTCTACCCCTTTGGCTTCGGACTGAGCTATACCACCTTTGCCTACTCTGATCTGCATGCGGTTGTAAGCGGCAACCGTATCGATATCACGGTCAAGGTTACAAATACCGGTAGCCGCGACGGCGAAGAGATCGCCCAGCTGTATATCCAGGATAAGGTGGGATCCATTACCAGGCCGGTGAAAGAACTCAAAGGCTTTCAGAAGGTGCTGATCGGCAAGGGTGAAAGCAGGGTGCTCTCCTTCAGTGTTACCGCTGATGAATTGGCATTTTATCATCCTGACCTTAAAAAATACTGGGAACCGGGTGAATTCGTGGTTTACGCGGGCGGCAATTCCGCAGAAACCATTTCGCAGTCGGTGTGGCTTAAGTAAACTGAGAAAGGGTCGGCCTGGCGGGTATGGTTAGTTTTTACCGAGCCAGCCTCCTTTAAAGCCGGCCTTTTTCAGCCCCTGTACGATATAGATGTTCCTTTTCATAAGATTCCAGATCAGTCCTGAGCGGTTGTTGCCGATCATCAGGAGGATCGGTCCCTGGTCAATCCCCAGGTAATCCACATCAAACCACCCCTTTTCATTGCCTTTTCCATCGGTAAAGGAGGGGTTGAAAGCATCCTTGAATCCATACTTCTGGTAGAGCGACTGTCCATAGGTATTATACATGGTCTCAAGGGCGGGAATGCAGATTTCAGGGGCAAATGGCAGGGAGCCGCCTGCCGCGGCGGGCGCCAGGGTGCCGTCATCCACATGATAACCGGCAGCAATGCCCCGTGCCGAATATCCGTCGAAGACAAAATCGTTGCCTTCCCGTTTGGTTTTCGCATAACCGGGCCCGTCGCAGGCGGTAAGGCCCCAAAGATCTTTGCCGTAACCTGCGAACTGACCCGGGTTTGCCCTGCAGTATGCCTGCTGCGCGTAGGTGGCCCTGCGTGAGTTTTCGAAATAATCGATCCCCTTTGCCTGCATGTATTCATCTTTTATTCCCTTGAAATCTATGTAGATATGGGAGTACTGGTGGCCATATAACGGGCCGAAGTTGACATGGGCAAATCCCCAGGAGGAGGACCAGTTGTACCCCGATGTCCATGCTTTCCAGCAGGAGGCCGGGATCGGATGGGTAGGGGAGCCGATGGCCATGATCACCAGCACCATGGCCTCGTTATAACCATACCAGTAGCCCGGGATAAACCCGCTTTCGGGATGCCAGCCCATGCTCAGGATTTCCTTGCCGTCCAGGGCCCAGTTCCAGTCGACGCGACGGTATAGTTTTTCTGCAAGATTGCGGATCCCGGCCTCATCTTCAGCCTCCCCGTCAAAATATTGCAGGCAGGAGAGAATCCCTGCCATCAGCAGGCCGGTACCAATGGTAGAGAGTTCCGCATCCTTGAAGCGCATCCCGGTTCGCATATCGAGAAAGCGATAGAACAACCCCTTGTATCCTCCCACACCTGTTTTGTCGGGCCCCTGGGGCAGGTGCCAGAAAAAGCCCAGGGTCTTTAATACCCTTGCTGCCGCCTCCTTCCGGGTTATGTAACCCTGGTCAACGCCAACCAGGTATGCCGATAACCCAAAGCCTGTTGCTGCAATGCTTGAAAACGACTGGGTCGGCCAGCGCTCGGGGATCAGCCCCGAGGTGGTGTCGGCAAGGTCCCAGAAATAGCGGAAAGTCCTGTATTCGAGCTCCTCCAGCGAAAATTTCAGGGGAATATTTCTTGTGCTGTCTGTTTGTTCCCGGGGATTTGCAGAGATGCCGCAGACCGAAAACAGAACCATGAAGGTTAACATGAAGAGCGCTGATCGGCACATAGGATATTTTTTTCAAAGATAGGGCCTTAAAACATATTCAGCCGGCGTTTACCGGAAATTTCCATTCTCCGCTGCATCCCGTTTTTCTGTCATACGCCACCTTCCATCCCTGATACAGGCCCTGGCAATATTGGAATCCCTGCCAGGGTGAAATCTGACCCGTTTTTTGTTTTTCCCCGACGACAATTCTTGCCAGGATGTGATGATGAACCTGATAATTATGTAAGTTTGCGCTGATTATAATATTCACACCGAAAAAGTAAATACCTACCATGAAAAAAGCCCTTTACCTGCTGATATTATTGTTTTTTGTGATGAATCTTGCCCAGGCGCAGGATCCTGTCATGAAACCCAGGGTTGACCATGCCGTTTATTTTGATGTTTCCCCTCCCCTGCGCGACATGATGAAATCCGCCCCCGGGCAACTCGATGCCAGCTGGAAAGACGGCGTAGTTAAAAATTATGTTCACCAGTTCAACAACCAGAACCAGCAGAACCGCAAGGTTGCTGTTGCTGATCCCGGATTACAGGACCAGAACGGCTGGTTGCCCTCTGATTCGACCATTGAGAATTTTGAAGGGGTTGCCAACATCAGCGGCGCCGTTCCTCCCGATACGCACGGCGAAGTCGGGCTGAACCACTTTTTCCAGGTTATCAACTGTGCCTATGCGGTTTACAACAAGAGCGGGAACCGGATACTGGGACCGCTGGCCAGCAGTTCCGTCTGGACCGGGATGCCTAACAATGCCAACAGCGGGGATGCCATCGTATTGTACGATGAACAGGCCAACCGCTGGCTTTTTTCGCAGTTCTCGCTGCCCAACGGTTCCTCCACAGCCCCCTTTTACCAGATGATTGCGGTTTCGCAAACACCCGACCCAACCGGCAGTTGGTATCGCTGGGAATATGAATTTTCAAAGATGCCCGATTATCCCAAATTCGGCGTCTGGCCTGATGGTTATTACATGTCGGCGAACCTCTTTATGGGAGGCTGGGTCGGTAACGGTGCCTACAGCTTCGACCGTACGGCCATGATCAACGGCGATCCAGGGGCGCAACGGATATCCTTTACCCTTTCACCCGGTGGAGAAGGGTTTATCACCCTGCTGCCCTCCGACTGCGATGGCACCTTCCCTGTGATGGGAACACCCGACTATTTTACCTATGTCCGTACCGGCGGCACCCAGCGGTTGGGAATTTATGAGTTTCACTCGGATTGGGTAACACCGGCCAGTTCAACCTTCAGCAACAATATCTACCTGCCTGTCAACAGCTTCAGCTTCAATGGCGATGCCGGGAACGGGATTCCTCAGAAGGATTCGGACAAGAAGCTTGAAACCCTGTCCGACCGTTTGATGTACCGTCAGCAGTACCGGAAATTCAATGGTTATTCTTCCATGGTCTTAAATCACACGGTGGATGGAACGGCCGGAAAAGCGGGTGTCAGATGGTATGAACTCCGCAATTCAGGGACAGGATGGAGCATCTACCAGCAGGCCACCTATTCGCCTGCCGATGGTAACTCAAGGTGGCTGGCCAGCATCGCACAGGATACCTCCGGCACCATCGCCATGGGATATTCGGTGTCGAGTGCCAGTATTTACCCGGCCATCCGTTATACCGGCCGGTTGAAAAACGATCCTTTGAACCAGATGACCATGACGGAAAAGACCATCATCAACGGGGGTGGGTCGCAAACAGGCAGCTGGAGCGGCCGTTCCCGCTGGGGCGATTATAGCGGTATCAGCGTTGATCCTGCATCCCCTACGACCTTCTGGTTTACTTCCGAATATTATGGTATTACCTCCTCAAGCAACTGGCAGACCCGCATTGCGTCGTTTACCTTTGCCAACGTGTTTTCATCAGCAGCCTCCTCTTATCCTTCGATGATCTGCTCGACAAGCCCCGATTCCTCCCAGTTGAATGCTTACGGATATGGCGGATCGGGAAATTACACCTATTCCTGGACCTCCGTCCCGGCCGGATTCACCTCGACCCTGAAAAGCCCCAAGGTTCGCCCTTCGATTACCACGCAATATATTGCGGCGGTTCATGATGGCAGCCTTGTAAAGCATGATACCACGAGTGTGCTGATCGGCTCGGCTCCGGTGGCCTCTGCCGGCGGCGATACCACTGTCTGCTGGTTTGTTTCACCCGTCCCCCTGCACGGCACGGCGACCAATTACAGCAAAGTAGCCTGGGGCACGGGCGGCGACGGCCATTTTTCCGATCCGAATGCGCTTTCAACCAGCTATTATCCCGGTATCCATGACAAGACCAATGGCTCGGTATCGCTGATCATGCTGGTGGTTCCCAATGCCCCCTGCCTGGGCAACATCAGCTGCGTGAAAAAAATCACCCTCGATCCCTGTACCGGAATCGCCGAAAACCATGGAGATGATCCCGGGATCGTCGTGATGCCAAACCCTGCAACCGATAAGGTTACCATAACCATCGCCTCACCGCCGTCAACCGGGACCCTTACCCTTACCGGCATGGACGGGCGCATTCTCCATTCGGAAACTGTCACCTCCCCCGGAAGGAAAAGCAAAAGCCTGCAGATTGATGTTAGCAGCTTCCCGAAAGGTCTTTACCTGTTGAAACTACAGGCAGACAAGGAGGTTTTGACTGCACGGGTTGTGGTTGATTAATCCTGGCAAAGGTTTACACAAAGCTCCCAATGGAATTCATTGTGTTCATTGTGCCTTCATGGTGTCATTGTGGTTAAAAACCGGGTAAAAGCCGGAGAGGGTACTCGTCAGCCGGAATGATCCCTATGGCTTATATAACACCTTTGAAAAAGATTCAACCATCCTGTTTTACCTGAAGATGGTGCCCGCCGGGAACCCCACAGGAGTGCCGGTTATCCTCACGTTATCTAACCAAAACGCCTATTTAGCTCTTTACCGTACCCGGCATTCTCTGACGGATGACCTACAGGCACCGCGATTTTTTCGACCTGAACTACGCTGATATCTCTGCCATGATCAACCTGTTGCAGAAAGCAGGGAACAGCGATACCGAACTGGTTGTGACCTATAACAAAGGGAGGCGGTGAATTGCATGCGGTACCCGCATTCGTGGAGCATTATGGATTCATCGTACTGCCTTGACTGGATTTTAATGCAATTGACAAGGTAAGGGGAATGCAACATCACCGCATGTGCGGCCCTGGCCGGGGCGATCTCCGGTTAATCTCAGGCAAGTCTTTGTGAATGCCCCGGGTGCAGAGGCGATGCGGTGACGAGCCAACGCTGTATGACGATAACAAAAAAAGAGGACGACCTTTTGGGGCGCCCTCTTTCGTGCAGAAAAATAAAGGTAGTCTTACCAGATCACGATACGCTGGGCATCGGGGATCTTGCCCTGGCATCCGAAGGCATCCGAGAACTCCTTCATCAGCGGCAGGGTGGCATTGATCCTCCAGCGGGCCGGAGAATGTTCGTTGGTCTGAACCTGGTTGATCAGGCTTTCGTTGGTCATATTGTCGCGCCAAACCTGGGCCCAGCCAAGGAAAAACCTCTGCTGGTAGGTGAATCCGTCGATCGGTGCCGGTTTCTCTTTCCCTGCAAGCGATTTCTCCAGGGCATAGTATCCAAGGGTCAAGCCGCCAAGGTCGGCGATGTTTTCACCCAGGGTCAGTTTGCCGTTGATGTTGAAACCTTTGGTAACCTCAATGGCGCTGAAATAGTCGGCCATGCGTTTTCCAAGTTCGGCAAAGTTTTTGGCATCTTCGGGGGTCCACCAGTTGTTGAGGTTCCCGGTGCCATCGTATTGGGCGCCCTGGTCATCAAAGCCGTGGGTCATTTCGTGACCGATCACGCCGATAATGGCTCCGTAATTGATGGCATCGTCGGCATCGGGGTTAAAGAAGGGTGGTTGAAGAATAGCGGCCGGGAAAACGATCTCGTTGTTGGTCGGGTTGTTGTAGGCATTGATGGTTTGCGGCGACATGCCCCATTCCGTCTTGTCAACCTTCTTGCCAACCTTTGACAGCATGTCGTTGTGATCCCAGAGGGTGATGTTGATGCTGTTTTCGATCAGTTTATCCGCCTGGATATCGATGGTTGAATAATCCTTCCAGGTATCGGGATAGCCGATCTTCCAGGTGAAGGCAGCCAGTTTCTTCTTCGCCTTTTCCTTGGTAGGTGCGCTCATCCAGGTGAGTTTGTCGATCCGTTCACTGTAAACCTCACGGACATTCATGATCATTTCGGTGATCTTTTTCTTGGAGGATTCAGGGAAGTATTTTGCCACGAAGAGTTTGCCCAGGGGCATTCCCAGCCTGCGGTTCACGCTCATGGTGGCGCGTTCTTCGCGCGGGCGCTGTTCTTTCACACCATACATGACGGTGCTGAAAAAATGAAAGGTCTCCTTGCTGAACTGGTCGGGCAGCAGAGAGGCGAAGTGGGTGAGCACCTGCCATTTGTAGTAGGTCTTCAGTATATCCACCGGGGTTGCCTTGATCAGCAGGCTGAGATTCTTCAGGTAGTTCTTATCCTGTACGATCACGGTATCGGTTGGCAGGCCGAAATTTTTGTAATAGTCCTTCCAGTTGATGTCGGGGGCGATTTTCTGCAGCTCGGTAAATGAAATTTTGTTGTAGATCTTGATCGGATCGCGGAGTTCGAAATTTTTAAGCTGGATGAGGGCGAGTTTGGTCTCAAAATCGAGGATGGTCTTCCCCGGGGTTGCGATTTTCCAGCCGGCCAGTTCAAACATTTTGTCAACATGCTTCACAAATTCAGCCCTGATCTTTACCATGGCCGAATCCTGGTTTTCATAGTAGTTGCGGTCGCGCATCGAAAGCCCGCTCTGTCCCATGAAAATGGCATTCATCGTACTGTTGCGGTCGTCGGCGCCAACACCGGCATCGAACGGACCTCCAATATTGTATTTGGCAAGGTCGCCGGCTGTGGCAATCAGTTCGGCGGTGGTTTTGGCAGCGCTGACCTTGTCGGCCAGCGGCATGATGGGCGCGATGCCACGTTTGGCAATGGTAGCCGTATCCATATAGGAGCGGTAGTAGCCCGCGATCAGCTGCGGCTCGGTTCCCTTTTTGGGGTTATCCATGGCCAGCAGCTCCTTGATGATCCCCTTGATTTTTACTTCGCGGGTCTCTTTGTCGAGGATGTCGAACGAACCCCATGAACCTTCGGTAGAGGGAATCGGGTTGTGTTTTTTCCAGTTGCCGTTGACGTAACCATCAAAGTCGGCACATGGCTTGACCGTGGTGTCCATGGTCGTAAGATCAAAGGCAGGTACTTTGTTTGTCATCTTTTTATTGTTGTTACAGGAGGTGATCACCACCATCATCGCCAGGATGGCGAATGCAAGGAATACCGGGTGTTTTTTCATAGGGGTTTGAGTTTAGCCTGCAAAATTACTTGTTTTTTTATTTCTGCCAACCTGACAAACGATGGCTCAAAACCTTAAATATGATTAGTTTCGGTAAGCCGGCGAATAAATTTTGCCATTAAATTTTCTTATTCAAAATAATTGTTAAATTTATGTCGTGAAAACTCATTGACTGTTAACCAAATAACAATGGAATATAAGATTTTAAAGATTCAAATTGCCGACCGTATCGCGGTCGTGACCATCAGCCGGCCTGCTGCGTTGAATGCGCTGAACTCCGATTTTTTCGATGAACTGAACCATTTTCTTGATGACCTTGAACCTCGTGATGATGTGAAGGTGCTGGTGATCACCGGTGAGGGGAAGGCCTTTGTGGCAGGTGCCGATATTGCCGAAATGGTGCATATGAACAGCGCGGAGGGGTTTGCCTTCTCAACAAAGGGCCAGCGCACCTTCGACAGGCTTGGGCAGTTTGGCATTCCTGTCATTGCTGCCATCAACGGGTATGCCCTTGGCGGCGGCTGTGAGCTGGCCATGGCCTGTGATTTCAGGATCGCCAGCAAACTGGCCAAATTCGGCCAGCCGGAGATGAACCTGGGGATGATCCCCGGTTATGCCGCCACACAGCGGCTTTCGAGGCTTACCGGCCTTGGGAATGCCCTTTACCTGATCCTCACGGCTGAGACCATCACTGCCGACGATGCCCTGCGCATCGGGCTGGTGCAGAAGGTCACCGAGCCTGAAATGCTGATGGAGGAGGTGATGAAGCTGGCCGCGAAGATTGCCGGCAATGGTTCGCAGGCTGTGCCGACCTCGAAAAGGGTCATCCGCGCCGGTATGAACATGGATTTTCAGCAGGCATCGGAACTGGAAGCCGTTGAATTCGGAAAGCAGTTTGACGACGCGGCGACGAAAGAGGGGATGAAGGCATTTCTTGAGAAAAGGAAACCTGAGTGGCGGTGAAGTTGATGTGCTGATGTGCTGATGTGCTGATGTGCTGATGTGCTGATGTGCTGATGAGTTGATGTGCTGATGTGCTGATGTGCTGATGAGTTGACGCGTGAATGTGCTGATTTGCTGATGAGTTGATGTGCTGATGGGGTAATTTGAGAATTGGTTTAGATGAATTCACAAGGTTAATGAACTATTGCCTATTGCCCAATGCCTACGGCCTATTGCCTTATAAAAATTACCAACCATAATAAAATTATATCTCTATGACTTACGAAGAACGATTACAGCATGTTTCGGTGCTGGGCGCTGCCGGGAAAATGGGAAGCGGGATATTGCTGCTTACCGCGGTGGAGATGGCTGACATAAGCCTGAAACCTGAAAACAAGGGCAAGCCCTTTGTCCTTAATGCCATCGACGTTTCTGATGAGGCGCTGTCGGGGGTGCTGAAATACCTGAAGGCCCAGGTACTCAAGATGGCCGAAAAAAAGGTGGTTGCCCTGCGCAAGGTATATGCCGGGTATCCCGACCTGATCGACAACGATGAGATCATCAACCAGTACATCTTTGATGTGATCAGCCTGGTGCGCCCCTCCACGCGCATGGAGTCTGCCTACGATTCGCACATGGTGTTTGAGGCCATCAAGGAGGACCCTGACCTGAAGATCAGCATCTTTGCTAAAATTTCGGCAAACAATCCCCACCAGCCCTGGTTTTTCACCAACACCTCCTCTATCCCCATCACCAAACTGGACGAAGGTGCCGGGCTCAATGGCAGGATCATCGGGTTTCACTTCTATAACCCGCCGGCCGTGCAGAAGCTGGTGGAGATCATCCGTTCGGCGCATACGCTTCCCGAGGTGGAAAGCTTTGCACTTGCCTATGCGAAAAGCCTTCGCAAGGTGGTGGTTCCCTCGCACGATGTTGCCGGCTTTATCGGGAACGGGCATTTCATGCGCGATATCCTGCATGCCGCCTCCGAGGTTGACAAACTGGGCAACGAGTTCAGCTTTGTCGAAGCCGTATATGCCTTAAACAAGATCAGCCAGGACCTGCTGGTAAGGCCGATGGGCATCTTCCAGCTGGTTGACTATGTGGGGGTGGATGTCTGCAGCTTTATCATGTCGGTGATGGATCGCCACCTGAAGGAGGAGACCCTCCATTGTCCGCTGCTCGACAGGCTGCTGGCGCTTGGCGTGAAGGGAGGCCAGTATTCCGACGGCTCCCAGAAGGACGGTATCCTGAAATATGAGAAGGGACGGCCGGTTGCGATTTTCGACCCGGAAACAAAAGGCTATACTCCCATCAGCACAATCCAGCCGATTGTGGATGCCAGGCTCGGCGCTTTGCCGGCTGCTCCTGCATGGAAATCGGTGGTAGGCAGCAAAGCCAAAGAGGAGATCCTGCGCGAATACTTCGGCCTGCTGAAAAACGCCCCGGGGCTGGGTGCCGAACTGGCAAGGTTCTATGCGACGCGTTCCTGTGAAATTGGCCAGGCTTTGGTCAACTCTGGCGTCGCCGCCAACGAAAATGACGTTAATACGGTGCTGCTGACAGGCTTTTTCCACGCGTATGGTCCGATAAATAATTATTTATGATAAACCTTTTTCCAGGGAGCTGACGGATGATCTCCATTGTGTCCATTGTGCCTTCTTTGTGTCTTTGTGGTTAAATTTTGAAATATTTTGCAAAGACCCTCCGGAAGAACAAACCCACCCTGGCAATCCCGTCACCATCTTTTGGATCAGGAATAAAAAAGTTGATTATGAGAAGAAAAGTATATATGGTAGCCGGATACAACACCCTCTCGATGGGTACCGGCCGTAAGGAGTTCAACCCGAAGAAGGAGCGTCCCGGGCTGGAGGAGTATATCCGTGAAGCGGGACAGGGAACGCTGCAGATGATCGGCGGGGCGGCCCATGTGGATGAGTGTGTCATCGGCAATTTCATGGCATCCCGGTTTAACAGGCAAGCCAACCTGGCTGCCTTTTTCCCCTTTGTCGACGAGGGTTTGCGGTACAAACCCGCCATCAGGGTCGAGGGAGCCTGTGCTACAGGCGGACTGGCGCTGATGAGTGGCATTAAAAGCGTCCTGGCAGAAACTGCCGAGGTGGTGCTGGTCATTGGCGTGGAGGTTCAGAATACCGTGAAAGCCATCTATTGTGCCGACTTCCTGGCCGGAGCGGGCTGGTTCAAGAACCGCAAAACGGGTCATGCCTATTTTTTCCCGGGCCAGTTCAGCGACCGGGCCGGAGCCTATTTTGAAAAGTACGGCAGGGATAAGACCCGCCAGGCACTGGCGCGCTGGTTCCGCAACGCCATCGAAAATGCCAGGCTTTGCCCGACGGCCCAGGAATACCACAACAGTGTGAAGGACCTGGAGGCGCTGGCCATGATGGAACCGAACGGCAGGACCTTCATCGACAACCTCACCGTTTTCGATTGTTCAAAGGTCTCCGACGGCGCCTCGGCCATCGCCATCGTGTCGGAGGAGGGACTGAAACGTTGCGGAATTCCTAAAAGCGAAGCTATTGAAGTAAAAGGCTGGGGACAAATGGAGGAGGATATCACCAAACCTCCCGTGGATCCTGCCGAACTGACCACAACGAAAGAGGCTGTGAAAATGGCCCTGGCCTCGGCCGGGATTACCCGTGACCAGGTGGCTACTGCCGAAATCCACGATTGCTTTACCATAGCAGGGCTGATGTGCATGGAAGCCATCGGTTTTGCCGAAAAGGGCAAGGGCGCCGATTTTATCCTGGAGGGAAATACAGCCCGCAGCGGCCGCATCCCGATCAACACCACCGGGGGGCTCATCGGCTGGGGACATCCCACCGGGGGCACCGGCGTTCACCAGGCGGTAACCATCCTGGAACAGCTCACCGGGAAAGCCGGTGATGCACAGGTGCCCATCCCTGCCGACCGTCCATACGGGCTTACCGTGAATATGGGAGGGGATGACAAGTCGCTGGTTTCAATTGTTTACAAACGGGGGGAATAGCCTTTTTTCACCACAATAGGCACATAGGACACAATAGGATAATTATAAGGATTTTAGCAGGGGTTTAGGGATTTTTTTAAGCCACATGCAATAACCATAATTAATTGGCCGGGCTTGCAGGAGCATTGTTATAATGGTTATAGTATATTTCTATGAAATTCTGCTTGCCTCCCCCTTTTTTTATTGTGTCCTACTGTGCCTGTTGTGGTTCATTTCCCTTAGCTTTCCGAATAACGACAACGATAACTCCATCTTAATGACCACTCCCATTACCAATCTTTTCGGAATAGAGTTCCCCATCATCCAGGGCGGCATGATCTGGTGCAGCGGCTGGCGCCTGGCTGCAGCGGTAAGCAATGCAGGCGGCCTGGGTTTGCTGGGGGCCGGCTCAATGACCCCGGAACTGCTCGAAGAACACATCCGCAAATGCAAAGCCGCCACCGTCAAGCCCTTTGGGGTAAATCTTCCCCTGATCTATTCCAGGGTGGGGGAGCAGATCGACATCATCATCCGGGAAGGCGTGAAGATCGTCTTCACCTCTGCCGGCAATCCTGCTACCTGGACTCAAAGGTTAAAAGAGCATGGCATCACCGTGGTGCATGTGATCCCCAATGTGAAGTCGGCCCTGAAATGTGAAAAATCGGGGGTTGATGCCCTTGTGGCCGAGGGCTTTGAGGCCGGGGGCCATAACGGCCGCGAGGAGACCACCACCTTCACCCTGGTCCCGCTGATCCGGGAGGCTGTGAAACTGCCCTTGATTGCTGCGGGTGGCATCGCCACAGGGAGGGGGATGCTAGCCGCACTGGCCCTGGGCGCTGATGGCGTACAAATGGGAAGCCGGTTTGTGGCATCGGAAGAATCGTCGGCACACGACGCCTTTAAACAAAAGGTGGTCGATACGGGGGATGGCGGTACCTTTTTGTCGCTGAAGACTGTCATGCCGGTGCGACTGATCCGGAACCGGTTTTTAAATGAGGTGATGGATATGGAATCAAAAGGCGCCCTGCCGGAGGAGTTAAAGCAATTCCTGGGCAAAGGCCGCGCAAAACTGGGGATGTTCGAGGGCGACACCAACGAGGGGGAACTCGAGATCGGCCAGGCCGCCGCCCTGATCCGTGACATCAAGCCCGCCGCAAAGATCATGCACGATATCATGGCTGAATTCGAATCGGCAAAAGCCGGATTGAGGGCACTGTAATCACGACATTTTACTATTTAGCAACCAGTGGCCTGATCTTGAGCACCTTGTTCTTGACCGGTTTCAGGCTGTGGAGGTAATGGTAAATAGCGGCGAGGTCGGCCGTCGTCATTCCCGCGTACATGGTCCAGGGCATGATTGATTGCTGGTCGCCGCGTTTAAGGACGGCCGGTGCATAAACGGCAGGATCATAACCCCTGAAGCGGGCGACGAACATCTCCTGTGTCCAGCTACCGATGCCGGTTTCAGGGTCGGGCGTGATGTTGGCGGAGCAGAGCATCCCGCCGGTCAACCCGAATTCCCTTCCACCCGTAAAGGAAAGTGCCTTGTCGATCTGCCCGTGCCGGGCAGGCGTGTGGCATTCCACGCATCCCGCAGCCCTGACGAGGTACTCGCCATATCTTACCGTGTCGGATTCAGGGGGCTTTACCGAAGGCGACGGTTTACACGGAAAGAGGTGCAGCACGATGTTCATCGGGAAGGCAGGATCGGAGCGGGGCGGGGTAAAGGTGACCGACTGCAGCGTTCGGATATAGGCGATAACATCGAAGATATCACCGGTATTCAGCGTCGCATAGGCAGGATAGGGCATGATGGGAAACAGGGGATGACCGTCGCGGCTGACACCGCTGGTGACGGCCCTGTAAATTTCGGCATCGGTCCACTCCTTCAGGTGATAGGGCGTTATGTTGGGCGACCTGAAATTCCCGGGAAACCCCATCTTCTCATCGAAAATTTCTCCTCCCTTGCCGTCGGTCCCGGCAACGACGGGCCCCGAGAATTTTGTCCAGTCACGCGCAGAGTGACAATCGATGCAGACCATCACATGGTTTGCCAGGTATTTCCCGTGTTCGATGTTGGCCACCGAGATTCCGGGTTTGATCTCCCGCAGGGGGATGTCGGGAAGAAACCAGACGATGTAACAGACGATAACCGTTGCAACGAACACCAGGGCAGCTGCCAGAGCGCCCAGGATCACAGGCCATTTGCTCTTTTTCATGTGAAATGTCTTAAAAACGAATCATGAATATCGAATATTGAACAATGAATACTGAATATCGAATGATGAGGACTTCGTTTTCCGGATGCCTGATTTTATTGCCTGCTAATGCGTATGCAGTGCGATGCGGTTTCCTTCACTGTCGAGGAAGATGGCCATGTAACCGATCTCTTTTGTGATAAGCATTTTAGGCATTAATACCGAACCTCCTGCCACAACAGCCCGGGCAAGTTCTTTCGAAACATCACCGCTGAAGGCCGTGAAATAAACCAGGACCCCGTCGGACGAGGGTTTATACTGGCCTGCCGTCGATACCAGCGAACCGGCCGAACCAATCGAATCGGCCACACAGGGAAACCAGGCCATATCCACCGGGCCAACCTTTGCGCGGGTGAGGGTGAAGTCAAATACAGTTTCATAAAAACTGACGGCGCGGTCCATATCGGTGACCGGTATCTCAAACCATCCTACAACATTATGTTTAACTTCCATAGCGATCGTTTAGCGGGTTAGTTGTTGTAATTTCAAATATACAACATTCATACCCCCCGAATCAAGGGGAAAAGCACAAAAGCTGAAATAGCAGGAGATGCCTGGTATTACAGGCGCCAGCCTATGTTCCATTCAATAAAATCGGAAACATGGAACTTGTAGGCTACCAGGGTGATCCCCATAAAGAGATGTTCCGTGATATGATATTTCAGCCCGACCCGCTGGTGAAACACCGGGGATTGATGCGCCAGTTGTTTCCTGTAGAGGTAAAAAGCGGGCTGGATAAGAATTGAAACGTGATGGATCACCAGTTCATAGGATGGGTAGACGCTGATGATGATCTTATCGGTGAATTTGCCGCCGTCCGAATCCAGCTCGTTTGCCTCGACCGCTGCCTGCGCGTTGATTGCCCCGTCATACCCGATATTGATCCCCGCGCCGATCTTTGACTTGTGGTTCAACTGGCGGTTGAACATGACCGAAACGCCGAAAACTGGGAAATAGACCCCTTCGTATTTTTCAAGCAGGGGCAGGCTGACCGAATCGAAGATCACGTTTTTAACACCGCCGTAAGCGGAAAAGAGCCATTCGTTGCGGGGTGTGAAACGGGGGATATCCCGTTTGAAAAATGGGTCAGGCTGAAGCCCGCTGCCAGTTCGAGCCTCCGCGTTACCAGGTACTGCAGGTTCAGCCCGGCGTCGATCATAAACGATTCTCCCGCGCCGATGGCCACATTATACTGGTTGGTTACCGGGTTGTACGATCGCCAGTTGAAGGTGGCGCCAAAGCCGATCTCGTAGTTGAACACCAGCCTCTTCCACCGTTTGAAGGGTGCGTTGAAAAACCCGAACACCGCCACCGGCACGCCAACCTCCTTGTGCCGGAAGAAGTCGGCCAGGTAGAGCCCAAGGCCATACCGGGGGTAGTTGTAAGATTGCTGCCATGCTTTTTCACCGGTTGTCTGCACCGACAACTTCAGGGAAAAAGCCTGGAAAGAGTTGATCCTGACAGCTTCGGCATTAGCCCCCTTGAGGAAATTGTTGGTGCCGAACACATACCCGTTCTGGTACATCCCCTGGATGGCGAATTTGGGGCCGCCGGTCGCGTCGGGAACCGCGGTTGTGTCGGGTTGCGCGGCAACCATCAGCGGGAGTGCCAGTAATAGAAGGATAAATCGATATTTCACAACGAACAGGATAAATGACAACTGCAAATCCACGGCGAGTGCAACGGTCGTCGGTTCAAATGCAGTGTAAACACGGAGCATCTGTCGCAAAGGTAGTGTAAACTCCAGCGCCTGCGGGAGTCGGCAGGGGAGGTTGTTCAGCACTGCCCGTTTTTATCACCATATAAGGAAGATCCGTGGGGTCCGGTTGCTTGTTTTAACACGTATCAAGTTTGCAAGGGATCAATTCTGAATTGTTGCAGGTGCAAGGGTTGAACAACAACATATGCAATCCGAATTTAATTTACTCAGTATGTTGAGTAAATTATCTCAAAACAATGAGAGAATCATTATTGATGCAAATCAATGCCGGAGTTTATAAGAGCACCATTATATAAAGCGACCGGTCACTGTATTTTTTTATTCATTTTCAGCAGACTTATTTCACAGGAGAAACCATACCGCATCAGGGACCGGGTTGCAGGGCCGGATGTATATATTGATTAGAATCAGGTTGAAGTTTCAAAATTGGGATTATTTAGTACTTTTGTAAAGGGCAAAATCCCGATTTGTCAAACTTGTGAAAAAACTGATCCTTGCATTTTTATTCAGTATTCTGTTGTCATTTCAAGGGCATTGTGGCACCATTTCAGAGCGTCCTGCACATAACATTCCTGTAGAGCCGGTTACCAGCGCCGAATCAGCAAAGAAAATGCTGGCCGTTGCGAAAAACCTCGAAAACAACAACCCGGAACAATCGTTTTCCTGTGCCACGGCGGTGCTTAAATACGCCACGGTCAGTAACATTCCATTGTTAACGATCCAGGCACAACTGCAACTTGCCAATATCTATGTGATCAGGACTCAGTTCACCGAAGGGATGAAAATCGCAATCCAGGCCCGTACGCTCGCCGAAAAGCTACACGCCGAAAAGGAACTGGCCGACTATTTTGAAATAACCGGCAGGATTAAAATCCGCACGGCCAATTATGAGCAAAGTCTTGATGACCTGTTCAAATCGCTTAAATACTATGAAAACCTGAAGGACCTTGCCGGGACCAGTCGTGCACTTAATTCGATAGGCACGGTATTTTACTGGCGAAAGGAATATGACAAGGCAATGAACTATTACATCAGGGCGCTGTCAATTTCGAACCAGATCAAAGACACCCTTGAAATTGCCCGGTCAATAAACAACGTGGGCGTGATCTATATGTCTCGGAAAGAGTATCAAAAGGCCCTTGACTACTTTTCGCAGGCGATGATCTATAACCAAAAGTCGGGGCAGCTTCTCAGGGTTGGTGGCAATATGATGAATATTGCCATTATACATACGGACCTTAAGGAATTTGAGAAGTCAAACACGTTTCTCATGAGTGCAATTTCAATCTTTAAACAACTTGAAAATTACCTGAATCTTAACCTCTGCTACCTCAATATGAGTTATTATTATGAGGCCAGAAATGACAGGACAAAGTGTATAGAATATTTCCGTAAAACTTACCAGATGGGCCGGCAGTACGGGTTCAAGACGATTGAGGTTGATGCCGTGACAAAGCTCCAGGAGATTTATCTCAGCGAGAAGAATACCGACAGCGCCTACGCCTATGCCAATATCAGGGCAGAGCTGAAGGACAGCCTGGTGGTGGAAAAATCACAGACGCGGCTTTCCATTGCCGAACTTCAGTATCAATACGACAAACGGGAGCAGGAGATCAGGATTGAAAACCAGCGGCGCAGGTTTGTCCTTGTCGCTATCGGCTTTCTCCTGGTTGCGCTGATAGTCATCACCATCCTTATTCTTTCACGCCAGGTCCAGAAAAACAGGGCCATAGCGCTCGAGAAAAAAAGCCTCACCGATGAGCTGGAGTTTAAAAACAAGGAACTGACCCTGAATGTCATGAATTTGTTGAAGCGTAATGAATTCATCATCGAAACCTCCCGCCGGTTGCTTGAGATCAACCCTGATCAGCACTCTGGCAACATGAAGGACGAAGTCGTCAAAATTGCCAAATCCCTGCAGGATGAAACCGATAAAGAGACCTGGGAGGAATTTGAACTTCGGTTTAAACAGGTCCACTCCGGATTCTATGAACGTCTTCTTGCCCTTTTTCCCGAACTCTCCCCCAACGAATTAAAGATGTGTGGTTTACTCAGGTTAAACCTGACCACCAAGGAAATCTCCGAACTTACCGGACAGCGGCGGGAAACCATCGAAATGGCCCGTTTCCGCCTTAGAAAACATCTTGGACTGAATGACCCTCAGGTCAACCTGGTCAATTTCCTCGCAAAAATTTAACTTTTTCTTACCAAAGCCATCTATATAATCCTTCCAGGATTCTATTGCTTGCTTCTTCATGCCAGGGATGATAATCCTTAAAATCTCATAACCAGGGTCATAAGGAAATGTAGAGTTCTTGTAGGGGTGCCATTTCCCCCGATCTAAAGGTTTTGTAGGGGAGCTAAATCAACCCCAGTACTGCCGCCAGGTGTACTTTTGTCAAAAAATTATCCATGGAAACAAAATCCAATACACCGTTACCTGAAAACACGGAAAACGTTCCCGGAGAAAACGAACTGGAACAGCGGTTAAAGGTTAAGGAACTTCAGAACCGGATCCTGAAAAAGATCCTCGAGGAAAAGGAGCTGGACCTGAAGACCACACCTGCGGAAGAAATTAAAAAGCATCAATAGTTATAACCTGGTAAAAAACAAACCAAATGAAAAGATTTCTACTTTTTTGGGCATTCATGATGATGATCAATGCCTTTTCCTTTGCACAGCTTACGGGCACGAAGAACATCCCGGGCGATTATTCCTCGGTCGGGGCGGCTGTTGCAGCGCTGAATTCAGCCGGTGCAGGACCTGGCGGGGTGACCTTTTCCATTGCCGACGGCAGTGTATTCAATGAATCGCCGCTGACCATCACGGCAACAGGAACACCCACTGCTCCCATTGTATTCCGGCAATCGGGTACCGGTACAAAACCCATTATCAATTTTACAGGTACCGTGCTGTTCTCAGATGCGGCCTTTCAGCTTTCTTCGGCCAGTTATATCACTTTTACCGGGCTGGATATCAGGGATGCTTCAAGCCAGATGGAATACGGTTTTTATTTTTCAGGGACCCCGACTTCCGGCTCACAGAACAACCTGGTAAGCAATTGTGTAATTACCCTGAATGCATCCAACTCAAATTCCACTGGTATTTGCTGGGTTTCTGCAGCTACCAGTGCAGCAGGGGCCATGTCGGGCAACAGGTTTTACAACAATACTGTTCAGAACTGCAACACAGGGTACTCGCTTATGGGGACCTCCATTGGTTTTGATATCGGTAATGAGATCGGCATTACCGGGTCGGGTGTCAGTCTGGTTACAAACCTTGGGGGAAATGCAGTCAATGCCTATGGCATCTTTTTCGATTACCAGAAATCCTTCAAGATCTTCAATACGACGATTTCAAACGGTACAACCTCCACCAGTACGAAGCAGGCATACGGAATTTATTGCCCGGGCAATGGTTACAACACCTATAATGTTTACAACAACATCATCACAGGGTTTACCGGCCCCGGGCAAAATGTAGGGTCAAGCATATACGGTTCGGGCGCCACAGGAAGCTTTTACAATAATGTTATCCATGGGATCTCTTCAAGTATGCAAAATGTTTACGGGATGAGCTGTACGGGAAATGTTACCATTTATAACAATACCATCTATGATATCAGCGGTCTAGCCGCTTCGGGCCAGGTGTGGGGTATCAACAACGGCATCGGCACCTTTACAGTCTATAACAACCTGGTGTACGACTGCAGGAATCCTAACTTCAACTCACCCGGCAACCTTGGTGTGATGTGCTATATGGCCCATGGAAACAACATTGTGGCCAACCTTTTCAACAACACTTTTTTCCTGGACTATGTTTCAGCCAGCGCCAACAACCAGAGTGCCTGCGTTTACTGGACTTCCCTTCCTTCCCTGGTCACCATGAAGAACAATATCCTCGTCAACAGATGCGACATGTCAACAGGTTTAAGGTCAATTGCCTTTGCCCTTCAAAGCCCCGGTCTGGCCAACTACTCAACGCTGTCTAATAACAATTGCTTCTATGCGGGTTCGCCGGGCACTAAAAATCTTATATACTACGACGGGGTAAATTCAACGCAAACCATTGAGGCATTCCGTGCAATTGTTGATCCGCATGAAAATCAGTCTGTTTCAGAGAACCCACCGTTCGTCAGCGCTGTTGCACCTTATAACTTCCATATCCAGGCAAATGTTCCTTCCCAGTGTGAAAGTGCCGGACTCACGATCACCACACCTGTCACGATCACCACCGACCATGACGGCGTTCCCCGTTTTCCCAATGCCGGGTATCCGAACAACGCCTCTTACCAGGCCATCGCCCCCGACCTTGGCGCCTTTGAATTCGGTGGACTGTCGGTTGACAAAACTCCGCCGAACATCCAGTACACACCCCTGGCAAATGCAGGTTCCACAGCTCCGCGGACCCTCGTGGCCACCATTACCGATTTGAAAAGCGGGATGCCGTTGTCGGGTATCGGCTTGCCGGTGCTTTACTGGCATTCCTCCTTAATCCCCTGGTCGAGTGTGACCGGCGTATCGCTGGGAGGCGGGCAATACAGTTTCACCTTTGGCGGCGGGGTAGCCAATCCCGATGTAATCTTTTATTACATTGCCGCCCAGGATAATGCAACCATTCCCAACGTGATCGTAAAACCGCTAGCCGGGACATCATCCTTTACGGCAAATCCGCCGGCAAGTCTCACGCCACCCTCATCTCCAAATTTTTATGCGATCCTGCCCCCTATCAGCGGGAATGTAACTGTGGGAGGAACCGGCGCTACATACCCGACGCTTACCGGCGCGGGCGGTTTTTTCGCCGACATCAACAACAAGGTTGTTACGGGGAATCTTACCATCACCGTCAACGGCGACCTGCTCGAGCCGGGCACCTACCAGTTGAACCAGGTAATCTATGATAACCTCAACCCCTATTCCATCAAAATTGTTCCGGGCGGAGCAACCGAGCGCCTGATCACGAACTCGGCGGATGTACCGATGATCGTATTCAACGGTGCTGACCAGATCGTCGTTGACGGAAGGTTTAACGGAAGCGGGAGATATCTCCGCTTCAGGAGTACCAGCACCCAGAATTCAAGTCTTGTTTTGCAGAATGACGCCATGTACGATACGATCAGGAACTGCATCTTTGAAACCTCCATGACCGGCCAGAATGGCGCCGTGCTGATCAGCACCACCACAGGTTCACAGGGCAACAGTTACAATGTTTTTATGAATAATCTTTTCCGCGACCGCACGGATGTTACAGGTTATGCCCTTTATAACGTAACAAGCTATGGCACTGCAGGGAGTGCAAACAGCAGCAATGTGTTTGACGGAAATGAATTCATCAATTTTAAAACTTCCGGAATTTTTGTAGGCGGGGTTGGTAACGGTAACAACTGGCGTATTACCAACAACAGTTTCTATATGACTGCCGGGATCACCACCATGGGTCATATGTATCCCCTCTATTTTAACGGAAGCACCACTTCGAACGGGAATATCATTTCAGGCAATTATATCGGCGGTACGGCGCCCCAATGCGGCGGTTCGCCATTTGTCGATCCTGCCTCGAATTATGTGTTGTATGGCATTTATGCGTTTGCCGGCACAACCACCCCTACCGAGATTCAGGGAAACATAATCAAAAACATCACCATGACAGGTACGGCGACCGGTTCATCGTTCTATGGGATCCGTGCTTCATCCGGCTCATTCAACATCGGCACCACCACAGGGAATATGGTAGGCGATACAGCTGTTGCAAACAGCATCACAACTGCAGGAGCCGGAACAACTTACGGCATCTATGCCTATGGCGCTGATAATGTTTCAAATAATATCGTTGCCAACATTACCACATCCAATCCATCTGCTCTGAACCTTTGCAACGGGATCAGGCTTGACGGCAATTTCCCGTTGGTCTGTGAACGAAATAAAATCGTCAATATCGGACCTGCCACCGGTGCCGCCAATCCCGTAACAAATAACCCGCTTGCCGGGATTTACCTCAACGGGGCTACCACGATGACCAACACCTACCAGGTTGATAACAACCTGATATCGCTCGGGGGCAACGGCGGTGTTCATAATATTGAAATTGACGGCATCCTGGTCTTCCGCAACACCGGCGCTTACTACCTTTATGATAACAGCATCAACATCACCGGTACGGCAGAAGCCAACAACACCCGCGGATCGTCAGGCATCTGGAAAACCGATGCTGCAACGGTGGTCTGCACTGACAATATCATTTCAAACCTCAGGGTAAGCGGGTCAGGCGGCACAGGAAAGCACTATTCCATTGCGGCTGTCAATACTACCAATCTGACATCCAATTACAATGACCTGTATTCAGGTACTGTCGCCACGACCTGTCTTTACGGTGCAACTGACTGCAATTTTGCGACATGGAAAAGCCTTTCGGGCGGTGATGCCAATTCATTTTCAGTAAATCCGAACTTTCTTTCCAATACCGATCTTCATACCATAAGGGCCGAACTGCATGATGCAGGGATTGCCATACCGGGCATCATTACTGATTATGCAGGCGTCACCCGCGGAAATCCTCCCGATATCGGCGCCTATGAATTCCCCTTGGCCCCAACAGTCATAACCAACCCGGCCACGAACCTCACCGCATCCTCGGCCACGCTGAACGGAAGCGTAAATGCCAATAACCAGGCTACAACCATCAGCTTTGATTACGGGCTCACGACCGCTTATGGAAGTACTGTCAGCGCTGTTCCTTCAACATCGGCTGGAGTTACATCCATCCTTGTAAATGCCGGTCTCTCCGGATTGCCGATCAACACCGTCTACCATTTCAGGGTCAAGGCTGTAAATGCCACGGGGACCTCCTATGGCGCCGACCTGACCTTTTCAACGGCTTGTCCGTTGCCGGTGGCAGCAGGGCCAATATCCGGGCAGAGTACCGTTTGTCAGGGTTCGACCGGGATCGTTTATTCCATTTCCCCCATCACCTGGGCAACAGGCTATACATGGTCATTGCCGGCAGGAGCCACGATCATCTCCGGGAACAACACCAACGCCATTACAGTCAGCTATTCTGCAAACGCAGTTTCGGGGAATGTCGCGGTATTCGGTATAAGCCAGTGCGGAACCGGAACCTCCTCAACGATACCAGTCACGGTTAATGTAACCCCGGTGCCGACCATAACCGGAAATTCGACAGCCTGTGTCAGCAGCACGAACAATACCTTCACGACGGAAACAGGAAAGACGGGCTATGTCTGGACTGTTTCAGCAGGAGGGACCATCACATCGGGTCAGGGAACCAGCACCATCGCCGTGACCTGGGGCTCCACGGGATCGCAAACAATTACGGTTACCTATGCAAACCCGAATGGCTGCAATGCCCTGGCGCCTGCCCTCAAGACCGTCGCGGTAAGCGCACTGCCGGCGCCCACCATCTCCGGTTCGGCGACAGTTTGCACCAACACCGGTTTCAACACCTATTTTACCGAACCCGGGATGGGCAATTATGCCTGGACCATTTCACCAGGGGGCGTCATCTCTTCCGGCCAGGGCACCAATACCATACTGGTAACCTGGAATACGCCGGGCAGCCAGACCCTGACAGTTACCTATTCCAATACAAGCGGATGTTTCGCAGCTGCGCCAACGGTTTACAACGTGACCGTCAACGGCTCCCCTGCCAATTCGGGGAACATCACCGGGACATCGACAATCTGCGGCGGAGCGCAAGGGGTAGTCTATTCCGTGGCTCCCATTACCGGCGCGCTCGCCTATGTGTGGACGCTGCCAGCCGGCGCCAGCATCGCCTCGGGAACCAATACCAACGCCATCACGGTGAACTTTGCCTCCAACGCATCCTCCGGGAATATCACCGTTGCCGGTAACAACCTCTGTGGAAACGGGAATCCGTCGCCGATTTTTCCCATAACAGTCAATGCGCTTCCAGCATCCGCAGGGACGATCACAGGCGATGCCAGCGTATGCGTGGGATCATCGAACCACGTCTACAACGTGCCCCAGATCGCCAACGCCACCAACTACACCTGGATGCTGCCGGCCGGGACGACCATCACCTCGGGCCAGAACAGCAGTACCATCACGGTTACTTTCGGTCCCACGGCTGTAACGGGCAATATAACCGTGACCGGCGTGAACAGTTGCGGCAACGGCGCCACATCGCCCAACTTTGCCATCGCCGTGCACGCGATCCCGGCGGCGCCGGTTGTAACTGCACTGGGAAGTGTGCTCACAAGCAGCGCTGCGACCGGAAACCAATGGTATTACGAAGGAAATGCCATTGCAGGCGCTACGGGCCCGACCTATACCGTTACGCACAATACGGGCTACTACTCGTGCGCTGTGACACTCAACGGGTGTTCCTCGCCAATTTCCAATAAATTATGGGTTGTGGTCACAGGTCAGGAGGAACTTCAGGGCAGTTCGGTAAATGTTTACCCGGTTCCCAACGATGGCAGGTTCACCGTGTCGATCGGGAATGCCACACCTGGAAATTATACGCTCACCGTACTCAACAACCTTGGCGTCATCATTAAAGAGATTCGTGATATCGCGGCAAATGGCCGGTTTGACCAGGTGATCGACCTGCGACCGGCTGCCAGCGGTGTATACACGATCGTGATCCGCAACGGCAATTCCCAGGTCGTCAAAAAGATGGTTATCAGCAAATAAGCAACCTTCTCAACCAGGGATAAAAATGGGGAAACGGCCTGGCTGTTTCCCCATTTTTCATGGTTGCAGCCTCCAAGTCATATACATGAAACCGGTTCCATGATGGCAAGACAAGATTCGGGTTTAAAAGGAGGGCTGTCCGTGGAAAAATGTTTAACTTGCCCTCAAATATCTCTGCAATCAAAGGAGCGCTATCCCTGCAATTTCTTACGGTGTGGCCCTTTTCGATGAAACGGGGAGGATGAACGGGTTTGAATGAATTCTGAGCATATGGAAAACCTCTTAAAACAGATAAGATCCTGCAGGGTATGTGAAGAACATCTTGAATCTGGCGTTAATCCTGTCGTGGCAGCAACTCCCCAAAGCAGGATCATCATTATCGGGCAGGCCCCCGGCCGGATCGTTCACAACTCCGGTGTTCCCTGGGACGATAAAAGCGGCGATAACCTCAGGAGCTGGCTGGAAATTGACAAAGCAACCTTTTACAATGAAGAAATCATCGCTTTAATGCCGATGGGGTTCTGTTATCCCGGAAAAAATAAAACGGGCGATCTGCCGCCAAGAAGGGAATGTGCGCCTTTGTGGCATGATAAACTGCTGGCCCTGATGAAGGATGCAAAACTGGTTCTCTTAATCGGGCAGTATGCCCAGCGCTATTACCTTCGCGACCAGGCTGAAAGTGCGTTGACTGAAACCGTTCGGAATTTCAGATCATACCTCCCGACCTATTTCCCTTTGCCGCATCCCTCCCCGCGAAACTTCATCTGGCAGGCAAAAAATTCATGGTTCGGCAACGAGGTGTTACCCGAATTGAAGCGCCGCATTCATGAAATAATTTGACTTACTTTGATTGATCTGATCCAAACCATAAGATTCTGGTTTATGGAAGTTTGACCTGCAGGGACCCTCACACTGAACACCTCTTTGAATGGGAGGGCAGGGGAGAGTTTAATTACTTAAAAATGAAGATTCCCGGGTGTAGCTGGTGCAACTGTAATCCATCAATAATATTATACCGGAAACATTGATGTCCATTTCACACATTTTCGCAAATATCCTGCTGCAGCCGGAAACATTGCCGTCATTCCGCATCCATACCCTTTACAGAGGTTTCATTAAATACTGACAACCTGCAGAGGTTTCACGCTTGCCATAACTGCTTTGCCTTACTACAATTTATGATTCGTATAATCAAAACGTTATAAAACGTAAAGGTTTTGTAGAGGGACTATTTTCCCTTTTAAAAGGTTTTGTAGGGGAGGTTCAACCATCTGTTTTTCCAGGAGGCGTCTACTTTTACATGAAAATTGTTCAGGCCTGAAAACCAGGATTGTTTTTTGAAAAAGAAAACAACTTTGCGAACCAAAACTATAAACTTTCCCATGAGAACATTTCTATTGACAAGTTTGATCCTGGTCATGACCCTCATTGCCACGGCACAGGGCAACGGAAAACATGCTGCGGGTGATTCTCCCACCAATACAATTTCATCGACCGGTACCGGAGGGAATTGGAATGCCACATCAACCTGGGTCGGGGGGAATGTGCCGTCAGCATCAGATGATGTCATCATTGCCGACGGGACAACCGTAACACTCGACAACAATGCCTTCTGCAATAGTCTTGTTGTTGGCGGAGGAACCAGCGGTGTACTTGCAATAAAGCCATATACGCTGACCATTACCCAGGATATGACCATCACCGCCCATGGTTCGGTTAACATGGATGCTGCAGGGGGAGCTGCCGGAAATATCTCAATCGGAGGCAGCCTGACAAACAACGGCAACCTGGATCTTTATCTTTCAGCCAGTGTTTTTGCCAAGATCACTTTTACCGGTACAACAAACACATCCTTTACGCTGAATACCGGGTCGACAACCGATCTTGACGGGAGTACCTCTACAAGGGGGGTGAATGTCAACAAAGGTTCAAATTCAACGCCCCTCCTCGACTTTATCTATAACGGAGGCACCCTGACGGTGCAGGGGGTCGCCCCGGTTACAGGATGTTTTTACATTACCACAGGAACCCTGCGGATCGGCGGTTCATCCACATTCACCTTCCCTGTTTTTTCATCCGTGGCTTATACCATTCCTGCAACAGGCGGGTTCTGGATGAACAATGCCGGTTTTACCGTTTCGGGCCAGGCGGGCATCGTAAACAATAACGGTCTGCTGAAGATGACTGCCGGCACCTATAACATAGGTAATGGAAACTACCAACTGTATCTCGGCGCAAATTCAATCACGCAGATTGATGGCGGTGTGATCAACGCCTCCGCACATTTCGGGATCGGTGTGGCTTCAAGTGCCATCACCTATACACAGACAGGAGGGATTGTGAATGTGAATACAAGCGGTCTCTACAATTCTTCCTTCGGAAGTTTTGACGCAGGGACGTCATCCAGCACGGTCTTCAATATAAGCGGCGGGGCCATCGTTCTGGTCAAACCAAATATATACACTACCCCCATTGATTACCGCGGGCCATATAATACGGTGGCCGGTGTAAACATTACCGGCGGAAGTCTGCAAATCGGTTCATCGGCAACAGCCGCCAGTTCCACCTTCAGGGTGATTGGTTGTACACCGGGAATTACGGTCAATGCCGCCAATAACCCTTCTCTTTCCCTTACCAATATCGTGGCAGCTAGTTTCAACACCACAGTTTACGGTGATCTGAATATAAACGGTACGGGCACCTTCACCCTGGGTTCGGGCAACCAGCTTGTCATGAAGGGGATCGGCGTTTCAAACCCCGGGAATATCACGAATGCCGGTACATTTGACGCATCATCCACAGGCACGAACTCTGAACTTGTATTCAACAGTGTATGGGGAGCGCAAAGCCTGACAAACACAGGAACAATTACCGCCACTTCAATCGGAAGGCTTACCATCAATAACACCTCTTCGGCCGGAACCGTTACGATACCAAATGCTCTTGCGATCGGCGGAACCAGCGGCGCCACCGGGGCGCTGACGCTTACCAAAGGTGTTGTTACAACCACCGGACTGACCCTGGGAGGTGGCGGAACAGGTGGTTTTACCTATGTAAGGGGCGACGGCTCGCTCTCCGGCACGCCGGTCTACAATTATGGAACAGGGACCCTTAGTTTTACCTATAGCGGCACCTCGGCCCAGACAACAGGAAGCGAACTTCCCTCCGTGGCCACTGTCCTCATCATCAACAACGCGGCCGGTGTCAGCCTAAATACCCCGTTAACAGTCAATAACGCCATCTCCCTCACGGGAACGCTGACACTGACAAGCGGGGTACTCGGTCTTTCCGGAACAGGGAGCCTGGTACTGGGCGGCGGCGGAGCGACTGCATTCAACTATACAAGGGGCAACGGTTCCTTATCCTTTCTCCCGACCTATAACTACGGGTCAGGAAATCTGGTTTTTGTGTACAATGGAACAACTGCACAGGTTACCGGGGCCGAACTGCCGGCAAGCATCTACAGACTGACCATCAGCAATCCTGCCGGGGTTACCCTGAACAGTTCAGTTTCAGTAGCAAACTCATTGTCGCTTTCCAACGGGATTCTCACCATATCGGCGTCGAATTCAATTTCACTGGGAACCGCTTTAGCCGCGGGAAACTTATCCGGCGGAAGCGCCACCGCCTACATAGCAGGCCCTTTTTCGCGGACCTATGCAGCCAGCCGGAATGCAACCGGGACCTATACCTCAGCTACACTCTTCCCTGTCGGGAAAAACAGCACCTATCTCCCGGTCTGGGTTGATCCGACCACCACATCGGGCGGTGCGGTGATTTTCAAATGCGAAGCCTTTACGACAAACCCCGGCACCAGGGGAACCGGCATTGCAACGCTTTCACCCGACAGGTGGGAGGCGCTGGTAACTTCGGGATCAGCAAACCTGACGGGAACTTATCTCCAGGTCGGAGATGCCGCAATCAGCAGTGCGAATGTCATCCTCCAGGCTTCCGGGAATTTGTCGGCATACAATACGATCGGGCCTGCCACCACCTACACGGGAGGATCGCCGAATACCCTGAAAACATCAGCCACACAAATCCTGGTTGGCGCCTATAGCGGCTATTTTGCCTATGGACTTACGGCAACCCTCTCCACCTGGACAGGCGCATCAGGCACAGATTGGGCGGTAGCAGGAAACTGGAGCCCTTCAGGCATGCCGACTGCACTCAATGATGTTGTAATCCCTGCGGTGGCAAATTTACCTGTCATCAATGAAGCACCGGGAACCCCTGCCATCTGCAATGACCTTACCATCCAAAGCGGCGCTATCCTGACCATTGCCGCCGGGAAGGCCCTCACAGTAGGCAGGACGCTTACCAATAACGCCGGGAATTCCGGGCTGGCGCTGAATTCCGACGCCACGGGCACAGGTTCGCTGATCTTCAACACGTCAGGTGTTGCCGGCACGGTGCAGCGGTATATCCCGCATTGGACCGATAATAGTCATGGGTATCATTTTCTTTCCTCGTCCGTGGCAAGCCAGGCCATCCGGCCCCTCTTTGTGCCCGCCAACCCGGGCAGCGCACAGGATTTTTATGTATGGGATGAGGTTAACGGCTGGTGGTTCAACTCCAAAGACCCTGGTCTTCAATGGGTGCCGGCTTTTGATTCATGTTTCGCATCCGGTAAAGGATATCTGGTCGCCTACAACTCCGATGTTACCAAACCATTTACAGGGGTATTAAACATGACCGATGTCGCCAAACCGGGACTGACTTTTACAACTCCGGGAAACTATTCGGGAGACCTCACACCCGGGTGGAACCTGCTGGGCAACCCCTTTTCAAGCGCCATTACCTGGAATACGACAGGCTGGTCGTTGTCGAACATTGCAGCCATTGCAAAGGTCTGGAATGAAGGCAATGCAGGCTATACCGATATTGCGGCCGGCGGTATTATCCCGGCCGGGCAGGGTTTTATGGTCAACGTCCTGAATGGTTCAGGGGGATCCCTTGTCATCCCGGCAGCAGCCCGTACCCACAATGCCCAGCCTTGGTACAAATCAAGCGGAGATCCGGTGATCCGGCTGGTTGCGCACAACCTCGACGCGCAGACGGCACAGGAGAGTGTGGTCATGTTTGACAGCCAGGCAAGTTCCAATTTCGACCCGGCAACCGATTCGCGTTTCCTGCCCGGCTATGCGCCATTGTTCTACTCCTTTAAAGGAGCAGAGCACCTCTCGACCAGTGTATTGCCGGGTATTGACAGCCAGGCCACCATTCCTTTCAGTTTCATCAAATCGGCGGGAACCAGTTTTTCCATCGATGCCGTTCAGGTTGAAAATATGCCGGCACAGGTCTACCTGACCGACCTGAAACTTAACAGGACCCAGAACCTGAGCGATAACCCCGTTTATAGGTTTACCGCAACCGATGGCGACGACCCGGGGAGGTTCATGCTTTCATTCAGCCATACCGGCCTGAGTGAGAAAGGGTTGACCGGCAACAGGATCTATACCGTCGGGAATATCCTCTATATAGTGGAACCGGGGAAGGCCAGGCTGGAACTATATAGCCTTGATGGCCGGAAACTGTTCGAGGAGGAGATAAACAGCCCCGGGCTGTACAGATCCGCCCAGATTGTACCGACAGGTTATTACGTGGCACGTCTGACCACATGCACCGGGGTAGTAGTTACAAAAGTATTCATCCATTCATAACCGGGAAAGAAACTGTAAATGAAAAAATTCCGAAAAATATTGCTAACCCTGATTTTCCTATTCTCAGCCATATTCATGTTCGATTCAATCGCCGATGGACCCCTCGACAATCCACCCCCTCCGCCGGGAGGCGGCCATGGCGGCGGCGGAAACACGCAGGGAGCGCCCATTCACGGAGGTCCCGCCATCCTCCTGGTGCTGGGGGCTTGCTACGGTGGCATCATTCTGTATAGAAGGAGGAAATCTGGGCAAAATATCCAGGAAGTGTCAGAATAGTTTTCGTGAGGTTCTTAAACAGAAATCACACCTGAACACATTTTGTCAAAAAGGTGGATAAACAGCATTTTTTTCCTGAAAAGCCTTGGGAAACGACTGATTTCAGTGAACAAACAGAATGAGTGCTTCTGTTTTTTATGCTTGGGAGTGGAGTATACCGTTGTCACGACGTTTATTCGGAAACGGGCTCCAGTGTGGTATTTACGAATACATGTAAGTATTTCAATGTGTCGTTAATGTGACGGAAAAATTTGCAATAGGTTCGATTTCAGATAGTTACGCAATAGATATTTGTGTATGTAGTTCTATATTAACAAGATGTGATTGTTTAAATTATGGGCGGGAATCCTTCATTCTGATGGTATGATAGCAGAAACCCCCGCTGTTATTGGGTTTTACAAAAATTAGGTGTGACGCTAACTTGTCATTTTATGACGGAGTATCACTTGTTTCCAAAAAATTTCACAGGGATAAATTGCGACCGATATTCTGGTCTTTAACCAATGGCTTGGGGGTATTTCTAATCGGCCAAGGGTGGTCGCTCTGATCGGATTTTGTCGATCCACCCGGCAGGTCCCACACGTTTTCTTTTTTTGCCTATTCTGACAACATTTTGTTCTGATGATCGATCAGTGCCTGCATGGCATTAATTGCCTGTGTTGCCAATTTAAGCTTCTCCGTCAGATCGTTTACATCCTTCAGGAGGGCAGTATTAATTGTATCTTGAGCTAATACCTTATAATGGTAATCGCTAATTACTTTATTTAATGATTCGATCCCAGACTCAGGGTCCAGATCAAAAAAGACCCAAATAGGAACTTCCAAGACTTGTACAATCTTTTCAAGAACATCAACTTTCATTGATTTAGTCCGGAATGATTGGTAAAGTCCGGCTTCTGAAATTCCAACCTTTTCTGCTAATTGTGGGATTGTTAATCTCTTTTCATCGCAGAGGATTTTTATCTTACTGAAATTCATACGATTATAATAATAATAAATAAATGTAGTGTATAACACTGCAAATGTAGAATTATAATCTATATTTGCAGTGTCATATTTCATTTTATCATACAAATATAAATCTAAACTATTATTATGCAACCTCAAGCCAAAATTATTTTTATGCCTTTAGAAACCGCGGTTGATGAAATCCGCAAGGCAGTAGCAAATGAATTCAAGCGTTTAGAATCTGAAAAGAAAAAGCTTGACGGCGAAAAAATATTCACGATCAACGCCGTGAGTAAAAAATTGGGTCGGAATTTCCAGACGATTAAAAAATATACCAAGACCGGACTTATCCGCACAGTTCCCGGGGGAGGGATACCGGAATCGGCCTTGATGGAGTTTCTTAACAATCCAAAAAAATAGAGACCTTCAATAATCTCCCGGATGAATAAACAAAAGAACAAGGAAGCAACGACTTCCGAAAATCGAAAACCTGTTGCAATAGTAGAGGTTCAGGATGCACTTAAGGACTGGTATGACCTTCGGTTTAACGAAATCACCGGGGTTGTCGAAGGGCGTAAAAAGGGGGAACCGGATTATAAAGTTCTCAATGAGAACAATCTCTTCATCCAACTACTGACCAATGGCTACCGGATTTCGTTTGGAAACCTTTGCGCGTTGCTCAATTCGGAGTATGTGCAGATTTATAATCCAATCAAAGTGTACCTGGAGGGGCTGCCTATCTGGAATCCAGATGGCCGTGACTATATAGAAGAGCTGGCGAGCCATGTGACCGCCTTAGACCAGGAGCAATTTAACCACCATTTTAAGAAGATGTTTGTCCGAATGATTTCCTGTGCCATCGATGACCGGTCATTTAATAAACATGCTTTCATCCTTGTGGGACCGGCACAACATACCGGGAAGAGCACCTTTTGCCGGTATATTTGTCCCCCGGCACTTCACAATTATTATACCGAATCTATTCCAGGGGACAAGGACGGGCTGATCAGCCTGTGTGAGAACATCATCATCAACCTGGATGAACTGAGTTCCCGCACAAAATTCGAGCTCAATCAGCTGAAAAGCCTTTTTTCCAAAGACAGTGTAAGGGTTCGTCATCCCTTTGCCCGAAAAGCGCAAACTGATCCCCGAAGAGCTTCATTTTTAGGATCAACGAATGAAGACACCTTCCTGACCGATACAACGGGGAGCGTAAGATGGCTGTGTTTTGAGATTGAGTCAATCAACTTTGCCTATTATGGTATTCCGATAGACCTGGTATGGAGCCAGGCCTATTCCCTTTATAAGAGTGATTTCAAATTTCAGATGACTAGAGAAGAAATAAAGGAAAATGAAACACGGAATCAAAAGTTCCAGCAAAATTCCGTAGAGTATGATTACGTTCAAAAATATCTGACTCCGGGAACGGATTTCGAAGACGATGCCTTCAGAACTGCCAGCGAAATCAGAGATTATCTGTACACCAAGTCAGATCGCAGAGCAGAATTGAGAAGCGTTGAAAAATTAGGGAAAGTACTGATTCAACTGGGTTTTCCGAAGGCTTCAAAAAGAGTCCCGGGAAAAGATTTCCCGGTTTATGGCTATTATGTTAAAGAACAAGATGTTTAATGTTCACTTACTACACTTACTACATTATGTTGTTAATCAATATTATCAGGTGTTTTAAGTGTAGTAGGTTTCAAATTCAACCCTACTACAGACATACTACACCATCTACAGGCTCCGAAGGTTGTAGTAAGATAGTAGGTGTAGTTGCCAACTATTTCTGAAAGAATAAAATCGTTCATTTTTTTAACCATCTGAATAACAGTAGAGAATCGTATTAAACAATTTCAATGAATATCACAGAAACGAGGAAAACGCATTTGATGGATTACCTGAATCAGAACGGACACAAACCCATCAAAATCCAATATGGAAACGCATGGTTCATCAGCCCCTTGCGACATGAGAAGACTCCCAGTTTTAAGGTTCATTTATCCAGGAACGTCTGGTATGATTTCGGGAGTGGCGAGGGAGGCAATTTAATAGACCTGGTCATGAAGTTACACCATGCAAGCTTCAGGGAATCTCTTGATATTATTGGTGGAAATTCTTGTTTCCCCGTGCATTACACTCAGGCATGTCCAACAGATGAATCGGGCAAAATAAAGATTGACCGGATACAAACTTTAAACAATCCGGCATTGATCCAATATTTGAATTCGCGTAAAATATCGCGCCCTTTTGCTTACAAATTCCTGAAGGAGGCTTTTTATAAAGTCCATGGCCGAAAATACTTCGCCTTGGCGTTTAAAAATGATAAAGATGGATACGAATTGAGGAATGCTTTCTTTAAAACAGGCTCGAGCCCAAAGTACTTCACCACGATCCCCGGCACCGACAATTCCAAAATCAATATTTTCGAGGGATTCATGGATTTTTTATCCTGCTGCACCCGGTACAACAAGATCCCCAGGTTCCGGACGATTGTTTTAAACTCATTATCATTTTTGCCACGGATCGAAAATGAATTGCAGCAGGCAAATGAGGTGAACCTATTCCTGGACAATGACCCTGCAGGGATGGCAGCTTCTCAAATGATCGTTAACAAATACGATCAGGTCAAAGATTGGGCACCGGTCATTTATCCGGGTCATAAGGACTTCAATGAATTTTTAATGGGGAAAGTCTGCTTGAATTAGCTCTTCTCAATCCGATCGCAGTAATCATTAGATTCAGCGTATCTTGGGGGAGCAGTTTCCACTTGCACGTATACAGAACAATCCCGTGAACTAGGCGACATGAAGGACAGATTATAATTTACTCAGTATATTGAGTAAATTATCTCAATGCCTTGAGATAATTATTATATTTGCAAAAACACAATCATGTTTCAACGTCAATACTACACAAAAGTCCAGGAAAGGCTTGGATTGAAACGTAAATTTATCCAGGTCCTGATGGGTCCCCGGCAGGTTGGGAAAACAACGATTGTCCGGCAGCTTCTGGAAAAATATTCTTTACCCTGGCATTATGCATCCGCAGATGAAGCAACCCAGCCTCTTTGGCTACAACAGCAATGGGAAACGATCAGGCTGAAGGCACGATCAGCTGAATCTTCAGAAGCATTGCTGGTGATCGATGAGATTCAAAAAATTCCTGACTGTAGCAACCAGGTTAAAATCCAATGGGATAAAGACAGCTTTGATAATGTTCCCATAAAACTTATCCTGCTTGGTTCATCACAGCTCATGCTGCAAAAGGGTTTGAGTGAATC
>SESB01000159.1_pt1 | contig 49049 bp, 45 predicted proteins | sample 3171441 | NCBI WGS metagenome assembly SESB01 (sample SAMN06051867, study PRJNA518727) | freshwater metagenome | biome: subpolar coniferous forest; feature: holomictic lake; material: water; isolation source: holomictic Lake 227, 6 m depth | place: Canada: near Kenora, Ontario | collected...
CTTAAAAGCGATTATGGGTTTGTATCCATCACAAGGTGCGATCGAACTTAATGGCACTTCTATTGCTGGGAAATTAACTTACAAAATCGCCCAAGAAGGTATTGCATACGTGCCCGAGGATCGTGAGATTTTCTCTTCCCTTACCGTGAAAGAGAATCTGGCTCTGGCAACTAGGGATGATAAAGATCTAGCTCGCCAAGAGTTGGTGCAGGCCCTATTCCCCGAGCTAACAACTCGCGCGGCTCAGCGCGCCGGGACTCTTTCGGGCGGTCAGCAACAAATGGTGGCGATTGCTCGGGCGTTGGTAAATAAGAATGAAATTATCCTGATCGACGAACCCACCAAAGGTTTAGCTCCAAAACTTGTTACTGAAGTTGCCGATGCTTTGGGCCGCGTAGCAGGAGAAGCCACGATGCTTCTTGTGGAGCAAAATCTGCCACTAGTGAAAAGAATTGCTCAACATGTGATTGTTATGGATCAAGGTCGAGTGGTCTTTCAAGGTGGACCCGAAAACCTTCATGACCCGGAATGGGTTCATACGATGCTCGGCGTCAGTGGGGGTCACAAATAATGGATACATTCCTGCTGATTGGAATTACCGGTATCGGATTAGGCGCTCTCTATTTCCTGGTTGCTTCCGGACTCTCTTTAATTTATGGCTTGATGGGCGTCCTTAACTTTGCTCATGGTTCATTTCTTACTGTCGGCGCATTTGTGGGGTTGTGGTTCTCTAGCCAAGTAATGCATGTCAGCAATACCTGGACTTTTATCGGAGCGATGGTTTTAGGTGGACTTGCTGCCGGGCTCTTCGCACTATTGGTCGAGCGAATCGTTATCTCGCGCCTTTACGAACGCCATATCGATCAAGCTCTAGTCACGGTTGGAATTGCGCTGGTTGTTGGAGCCGTTTTAGCTGGCTGGTTTGGCAATGATCTACGTCTACTTCCCACGCCTTCTTGGTTCATCAATACTGTCTCTATTGGCACTGCACATATCCCGGTCGATCGCTTTCTTTACATTGGTGTTGCCATCATTTTACTTTTGGCGAATACCGCGCTCTTGCGCTTCTCTCGAATTGGCTTAGTCATTCGCGCCGGTGTCGAGAACCGTCAAATGGTTGCCGCATTAGGAATCAATGTTCGTCTTGCATTTAGCACTGTTTTCTTCCTCGGTGGTTTTGCAGCCGGTGTTGGTGGGGTGTTGGTTTCTGCTTATTCCAATGGGGTTTCACCGCTTATTGCGGGTTCTTACCTTATTTATGGCTTTATTGTGGTTGTTATTGGCGGAATGGGATCAGTCCCAGGCAGTTTTCTTGCGGCCATGATTATCGGTGTCATTAAACAATATGCCAATTACTACAGCCCTGGCCTTGGCGATTTCGTCGTGGTCTTCCTGCTAGCTGGAGTATTACTTCTGAGACCACAAGGTCTTCTAGGCAAGGTGAAGTCATAATGTTGCGCTGGAGATACTCACGCCCGTTGCTGGCTATTTTTATTCCGTTGCTATTTGCCGCACCACTTCTAGGTAATAACCCACTTAGTCATCCGGGATTACAACAAACCATGGCCGTTGCCTTTCTTTATGGCGCCTTGGCTCTGACCTATGACCTACTTTTTGGCTTTACTGGGTTACTTTCTTTTGGGCATGCACTCTTCTTTGCTTCGGGAATGTACCTGGCCGCCCTCTTTATTAACCATGACATTTTGGTGTGGTGGCTGGCAGTCATTGCTGCAGTCGCCATCACAACTGTTCTCGCAATATTGATAGGTAGCGCCTCGCTGCGCACCGGTGGAATCACCTTTGCAATGGTCACCCTGGCCTTTGCTGAAGCTGGCCATGTCATTATCAGCCGCAACTTTGGTGGTTTAACCAATGGCGAAAATGGAATCGCGTTAAACGCCGACAAAGTTCCAAGTATTTTTATCGGAGTTTTTAATACTAAGTACCTTTTTTGGATTTCGTTGGGGACATTAGTGCTTGTCTATTTCATTACTTGGTGGGTAACTGAAAGCTCTGCGGGTCGTGTCTTTGCCGCTCTTCGAGATAACGAGACTCGAGTCGCCGTGCTGGGTCTTAAGCCAGCTCGCTTTAAATTGCTCTCGTTTGTCATCGCAGCATCGATGGCCAGTTTCATCGGCGTAGTTATGTTGATGGTCAGTGGCAGCGCAGCTCCACGCTTTGCCTCTTCAGATGTCACTATCGCCCTCTTGTTGATGGTTATTTTGGGTGGCGCCATCACTCGTTGGGGTGCGGTTATCGGTGGAATTATTTATTCTGTTGCCTCGACCAGATTGCAAGATCTCAGCCAATCGACAGCCCTGCATTCGGTACCGAAGATCATTAGCGGCCCACTGTCAGAGCCAACATTCATCCTGGGGCTGCTCTTCATCTTCGTTGTTATGTTTGCGCCAGGTGGACTATCCGGTGCCTACTATCACCTTCGTTTAAAAGTCATCTCAAAGAAATAGAACTAGGTCATGGCAGAAGAGTTGTGGGCGCCGAAAGACCCCGAGAACACCTTCTTGGGGCAACTTCAAAATTCGCTCGGTTTTGAAAGTTACGCCGACCTTCATTCCTGGAGTATCAACCAACCCGGGGAATTCTGGTCTCGCGCTTGGGATGAATTAGGACTCTTAGGCGAGAAAGGAGATCTCCCCTACGACTCCGGAAATGATTTTATCTCGGCGAAATTCTTTCCTTTTGGATTTTTGAACGTTGCCGAGAATTTGCTGGTTAATGGATTTGAAGATGAAATAGCTATTGTCTCTATTGTTGAAGATGGTTCGCGCGTAGAGATCTCCTGGCGCCAACTGCGGCTTCTTGTAGGAGCCACTACAGCGGCGATGAAGGCCGAAGGAATAACTTCTGGGGACCGAGTCGTCGCTTGGGCGCCCAATGTCTCAGAGGTAATTATTTATGCCTTGGCTGCTTTAAGTATCGGAGCGATTGTTAGCACTGCATCGCCCGACTTTGCTCCTCATGCTGTTGAAGATCGTTTTGGTCAAGTTGAGCCAAAGTTACTTCTAGCCGCCAGTAGCTACAGTTACAACGGTAAAGTCTTTAATTGCGCCGAGAAGGTAAAAGAGATTTTGGAACTTCTCCCTACGGTCAAGCGAGCCATTTCTATTTCAGACTTTCAAGAGTGGATCCAGCCATTTTTGGGCGCATCTCCCGATTTCACTCCGCTTCCGTTTAACCATCCAGGTTTTGTTCTCTTCTCGAGCGGCACAACCGGTAAGCCAAAATGTATTGTTCATAGCGGCGCTGGTGTTCTACTTAAGGCTGCAGCTGAGCAGCGCTATCAATTCAACATCGCACCAGGTGAGAAGGTTTTCTTTTTTACGACTTGCGGTTGGATGATGTGGAACTGGCTGACAATGGCTTTGTCTCGTCAAGCGACCATAGTGCTTTATGACGGATCTCCTATGTACCCAAATCCAGAGCGCCTTTTTGATCTGGCACAGAACGAGAAAGTTGAATTCTTTGGCGTCTCAGCAAAGTTCATTGATTCGGCACATAAAGAAGGTTTAACACCGGCCACGACCCATGAGTTACCTGCGCTTCGGCTCATTGCTTCAACTGGGTCAGTCTTGAGTCCTGAGAGTTTTGATTATGTATATTCCGAGATTAAGAAAGATGTGCATTTGGCTTCTATGTCGGGAGGCACAGACATCTGTGGATGTTTTGTTGCCGGTGTTCCAACACTGCCGGTACATCGCGGTGAAATCCAAGGTGCATGTCTTGGAATGGCGACGGATGTTTTTGACACCACTGGTGCCAGTGCAGCTTTCGACGCCAAAGGTGAATTAGTTTGCACGGTTCCGTTTCCATCTAAACCAATTGGATTTTGGAACGACGTAGCTCACGAAAAATATCGTGCTGCATATTTTGAAGGCTTTCCCGGAGTTTGGACCCATGGTGATTTTGCCGCCAAGAGCGAATTTGGTGGCTTCACACTCTTTGGCCGAAGTGACGCGACTCTAAATTCAAAAGGCGTACGCATTGGAACTGCAGAGATTTATCGAGTTGTCGAAACTTTCCCGCAAGTGAATGAGGCTATGGCGGTCTCGCAAGATTGGGACGGTGATACCCGAGTAGTTCTTTTTTTAGCTTTAAAATCGGGTGTGGTTCTGGATGAATCGTTGGAAAAAGAAATTCGAGGAGCGCTGCGGGCCCAGGCCAGCCCTCGCCACGTGCCTGACAAGATTGTTGTTGCGCCACAGTTGCCGAGGACCAAAAGTAATAAGTTGGTCGAACTTGCCGTGACCGACGTGATTAACGGTCGTGAAGTTCGTAACCGAGATGCCCTAGCCAATCCCGAAGCACTGGATTGGTTTAAAGACCTTCCCGCCTTACAAAGTTAAGGGGAAAAGAAAAAGGCCCCAGATTTCTCTGGGGCCTTGTGAGCTTGTGGAGACTAGGAGGATCGAACTCCTGACCTCCTGCTTGCAAAGCAGGCGCTCTACCAATTGAGCTAAGTCCCCGTATTACTACGGTCTTTCTTGCCAGCGTGGGCCTGGGAGGACTTGAACCTCCGACCTCTTCCTTATCAGGGAAGCGCTCTAACCAGGCTGAGCTACAGGCCCGCTAACGGGCTGGTGAAGGTTACCTGACTTGGTACCCAACCCGCAAAACACTATTCAGGAGCGATCTCCTCTGGCGGGGCTTCGTCCCTCACTTGAGCAATCTCTTCTGGCTCAACTTCGTCCCTCACTTGAGCAATCGACACCACAGAAACACCCTCAGCCAAGTTCACCAACCGGACTCCCAGAGTGTCTCTAGAGGTCTCTCGAACCTCGGAGGCAGCCGTCCGCATAACGGTTCCGGCCGAAGTAATCGCCAAAATCTCTTCCGATGATTCGACGATCATCGCGCCTACTAAAACTCCACGAGAATCTTCATCGATCTTGGCAGCTTTCACACCAATACCGCCGCGGCCTTGGCTGCGGTACTCCTCGAGCGGAGTGCGCTTGGCGTAGCCGCCATCTGTTGCGGTAAATACATATTGTTGATTGGCATTCTCTCCGATGGTGGCCATTGAGAGCAGTTGATCATCGCCACGGAACTTCATACCTATAACGCCGCCAGTCGATCGACCCATGGGGCGCAAGGATTCATCGCTGGCCGAGAAGCGTAAGGACATGCCTTTACGTGAAACCAAAAGCAGATCATCTTTTTGGCTGACGAGTGAAGCGGATACAACTTCATCCTTTTCCTTAAGATTGATCGCAATTAATCCACCAGTGCGGGTCGAGTCGTATTCAGTTAACGGGCTCTTCTTCACCATTCCGCCACGAGTTGCAATAACCAAGAAAGCGGTCGGGTCGTAACTAGAGACGGCAATGACCGCTGCAATAGTTTCATCTGGCTTGAATGCTAAAAGATTTGCCACGTGTTGGCCACGTGCATCTCGACCGGCATCTGGAAGTTCGTGAACTTTGGCGCGGTAAACCCGGCCTTTATTGGTAAAGAACAATAACCAATCATGGGTAGAGGCAACAAAGAAATGGTCAACTAAATCATCTTGGCGCAGAGCAGCACCTTTAACGCCTTTACCGCCACGACGTTGCGACCTATAGAGATCGGCCTTGGTGCGTTTGGAATAACCGGTGCGAGTAATTGTGACTACAACATCTTGCTCTTGAATCAAATCTTCGACCGAAAGATCACTTTCACCCAACATGATTTGAGTGCGGCGCGGATTGCCATACTTCGTGGAAATTTCTTCGAGTTCGGTTTTAATTATTTCGCGCTGCTTTGCTGGGCTTGCCAGAATTTCATTGAGTTGGATGATGTCAGTCATAAGACCGTCATATTCATCGTTGATCTTCTGTCGTTCCAGCGCGGCAATACGTCGAAGTTGCATATCCAAAATTGCATTTGCTTGGATCTCATCGACTTCAAGTAACTTCATCAAACCGGTGCGTGCTTCTTCAGAAGTTGAGCTGGCACGAATTAAGGCAATAACCGCATCTAGAGCATCAAGGGCTTTGAGGTAACCTAAAAGAATATGGGCGCGCTTTTCGCGTTCAGCTAATCGGTATTTAGTCCGTCTAACAATGACTTCAACTTGATGTTCGATGTAATAACGAATGAACTCATCAATGCGCAAAGTGCGCGGAACACCATCGACCAAAGCCAACATATTGGCGCCAAAGGAATCTTGAAGTTGGGTGTGTTTGTAAAGGTTGTTGAGTACAACCTTTGGAATTGCATCGTTACGAAGAACGATGACCAAACGTTGGCCAAGACGCTCGTTGCCTTCATCGCGGACATCGGCAATGCCTTTAACTCGACCATCTTTAACGAGTTCGGCGATCTTGAGTGCGAGATTATCTGGGTTAACTTGATAAGGAAGTTCGGTAACAACCAAACACGTGCGCTTGTTGATCTCTTCGATCTCAACGACAGAGCGCATGATGATGGAGCCGCGTCCGGTGCGATAAGCCTCTTCGATCCCTTGGCGGCCAATAATCAGCGCTTTTGTGGGGAAATCTGGGCCTTTAATGATGGTGAGCAGTTTTTCCAAAAGTTCTTGGGAAGGCATATCTGGGTGCTCGAGAGCGAAACAAGTTCCTTCGATAACCTCGCTGAGATTGTGAGGTGGGATGTTTGTAGCCATACCAACTGCGATACCTGCGCTGCCGTTAACTAGAAGGTTGGGGAATCGGCTAGGAAGAACCAGTGGCTCTTGCGAGCGACCGTCATAGTTAGGAACAAAATCAACAGTGTCTTCGTCGATATCTCGCATCATCTCCATTGCGAGCGGAGCAAGACGGGCTTCGGTGTAACGCATGGCTGCGGCTGGATCGTTACCAGGAGAACCGAAGTTTCCGTTGCCGTCGATTAACGGAAAACGTAGCGACCAAAATTGAGCTAAGCGAACGACAGCATCGTAAATAGCAGTGTCGCCGTGTGGGTGGTAATTACCCATGACGTCGCCAACAATGCGAGATGACTTGTAATAGCCCTTATCAGGGCGATAGCCCGCGTCATACATCGCATAGAGCACGCGGCGATGAACTGGTTTTAATCCATCGCGAACATCGGGCAGCGCACGGCCAACAATCACGCTCATTGCATAATCTAGATAGGAGCGCGCCATCTCGACCTGAAGGTCGACGGTTTCGATGCGATCGTGTGTGATCTCTGGTTCGTCCATTAGATATCCAAGAATCGAACGTCTTTGGCGTTACGTTGAATAAAGTTACGGCGGAGTTCGACATCCTCGCCCATAAGCACAGAGAAGAGATCGTCGGCTGCGGCGGCGTCGTCAATGGTTACTTGAATCAGAACGCGATGCGCTGGATCCATTGTCGTGTCCCATAGCTCTTTAGCCGGCATTTCGCCTAGGCCTTTAAAGCGCTGGATGCCATCATCTTTTGGCAGGCGCTTTCCGGCTTCAAGGCCAATTTTAATGAACCCGTCGCGTTCGCGGTCAGAGAAGGCGTATTGAACTGGTTCTTTCCCGCCCCACTTCAATTTATAGAGAGGTGGTTGGGCAAGATATACGTAACCGTTTTCAATTAATGGTCGCATAAATCTAAAGAGAAGAGTGAGCAGCAAGGTACGAATATGTTGTCCATCGACGTCAGCATCTGCCATCAAAATAATTTTGTGATAACGAAGTTTGGCGGCATCGAACTCGTCGTGAATTCCAGTTCCTAGCGCCGTGATGAGCGATTGGACTTCGTTGTTCTGAAGTACGCGATCTATACGGGCTTTCTCAACATTAAGGATCTTGCCACGAATAGGAAGAACTGCTTGATTGCGCGAATCCCGACCGCCTTTGGTGGAGCCACCGGCGGAGTCACCTTCGACGATATAGAGCTCGCATTTTTCTGGGTCGGTCCACTGACAATCTGCCAACTTGCCGGGCATGCCTCGGCCTTCAAGTAAACCTTTTCGGCTACGCGACAAATCGCGAGCTTTACGAGCGGCAACACGAGCTGCTGCTGCATCGATACTTTTGCGAACAATGTCTTTACCTTCGCTGGGGTTTTTTTCGAACCAAGCAGTGAGGTTTTCGTTCATGGCCTTTTGTGTAAACGACTTGGCTTCAGTGTTGCCAAGTTTGGTTTTAGTTTGGCCTTCAAATTGTGGTTCGGCTATTTTGATAGAAACAATGGCTGTTAGGCCTTCGCGAATATCGTCACCAGTCAGACGATCTTCCTTCTTGCGAATAAAGCCCCATTCTTCGCCGAACTTATTAACGATCGAAGTTAATGCGGTACGAAAGCCCTCTTCATGGGTTCCGCCCTCTTGAGTGTTAATGGCGTTTGCGAAGGTATACACAGATTCGGTAAATCCGGAATTCCACTGCATGGCAATTTCGAGTGTCATATGAAGTTTGGGATCATCATTTTCAAAAGCGATGATCGACTTATGAGTAACACCTTTAGAAAGGTTAAGGTGTTTTACGAAATCGATAATTCCATCTTCATAGTGGTAGCGAGCTTCAAGGGGTTCGCCTTTGTCGTCAACGCGACCAGGACGAAGATCCTTCAAGGTAAGAATTAAACCTTTGTTGAGAAAGGCCATTTCGCGGAAACGTGTTGAGAGTGTTTCAAAAGAAAAATCGGTTGTGTCAAAAATTTCATGTGAGGGCCAGAAGGTGACGGTTGTTCCATGCAAAGCGGTTGCTTCGCCTTTTCGAACTGGAGTTTGTGGCACACCAAGTTTGTACTCTTGAAACCATTCGAAGCCATCGCGGCGAACTTCAACGGCAAGATCTGTGCTGAGTGCGTTGACGACCGAAATACCAACGCCATGCAATCCGCCGGAGACCGAATACCCGCCGCCGCCAAATTTTCCGCCGGCGTGTAGAACGGTCATAACAACCTCGAGCGCAGGTTTCTTTTCGACTGGATGCATATCAACCGGGATGCCGCGGCCGTCGTCTACAACTTTGACAGAGCCATCTGGCTGGACGGTGACGTTAATTTCGGTGCAGTAGCCAGCTAGGGCCTCATCGACCGAGTTATCAACAACCTCTTGAACTAGGTGGTGGAGTCCGCGTTCACCGGTGGAGCCGATATACATGCCGGGGCGTTTGCGAACCGCGTCGAGCCCTTCCAAGACCGTAATGGCACTGGCGTCGTAGGACTTGGGCAACGCTCACGCTCCTTGGAAAAAGTGAAAATGGCTCAGATTTAAACCTGGCCTGTTTTCAATTGTCGATAGCGCTTATCCTATCGTGGAATTGAAATGGGAACTACCGAAAAGAGGCGTAGAGGTGCCTTACGAGGGGGTTTTATCCCTGGGTAGTGGGTAGATATTGAAAAGTCGCACTTTATTAGTTGTAGGTGTCTCGGGGACCCTTTGCGCCCCTAATGGTTCGCAGCCCCTTCTTCCAACTAGGAGCGTGTGGTCCAATCACGGAAATCTCCTCAACCAGCGCCCCTGGGGCTGAATGAGAGATGGTTTCCAAGAGTTGGGTGGAGATCATGGAGAGTTGGGTCGCCCAGGCGGTGGAGGTGGTTTGGATCGTTAAACGGCCATCTACCAGGGTCAGTGGGTTGGCGTGTTCGGCTATTTCCGCACCTACAACGTTGCGCCACTCGGTAAAAAGGGTGCCTTCAGCAATCCCCTTTTTCCAGTCTCGATGTGAGACGAGTTCAGATATCGCTGAGCTAAGGCTGAGGGGGTCTTCTATTTTTGCCCGAGCTTCTTCTGTTGGGCTGTTGGGGTTTTTACGATTGTGGCTGCGGAAAGAACGGTAGAGCTCGCGAGCTAGATCTTTACTCATGTCACCACCTCGGTAACGCTGCCGGATTTCACACTAAATCTACGGCCTTGCAACTCTGAAGGTAAGTCGTTTTCAACAGCAACTGTAATAAATGTTTGTTCAGCTACATGGGCAAGTTCGATAAGACGGACTCTGCGTTCTTCATCTAGCTCTGAAAAAACATCATCGAGAATGAGAATGGGCGAGAGCCCATCTTGCTGTAGTAATTGGAAGGTGCCCAGTTTTAAGGAAAGCGCAATTGACCAGGATTCGCCGTGGCTGGCATAACCTTTAACCACATGTTCACCAAGAATGAGAACTAAATCGTCTCGATGTGGTCCTGACAAAGTGAGCCCGCGTTCGATTTCGGAAGCTCGGGTAGCCAACATTCTTTCTAATAATTTTTGAGTATTTGCTTCTGCATCCAAACTTGGATCTTCAATACTGGACTTATAGTCAATAGCCGCAGCTTTTTCTGGTGAAATTTCTTTATAAATCTCGGCAAAAATCGGAGTTAAGTCGGAAAGAGTTTTTAGCCGTGCGGCGATTATCTTCCCGCCGAAGTCTGCAACTTGTGCATCCCATGAATGCAAAGAATCCGCGCCGGCCCTGGATTTTAAAAGTGAATTACGTTGGCGGAGCGCGCGTTCATAGTCCGAAATAATTCCCGCCATGCGTGGTGACCGAAGAATCAGAAGTTGATCAATAAATTTTCTTCGTTCACTGGGGTCGCCTCGAACTAGATCTAAATCTTCGGGTGAAAAATATATGGCTTGAACTAATCCAAAAAGTTCTCTCTGGCTTCTGGTGGGGTTTTGATTAATACGAGCTCGGTTGGCTTTGTCGCCGTTGATCTCGAGCTCGACCAAAATATCTCTTTCCGGATTGGTGATTTTTGCACGTACATATGCAGATGAACTTCCGAGTTGCACAAGTGGTTGGTCGGATGAGACTCGATGGGAGCTTAAAAATGAGAGGTAAAGAATGGATTCAACAATATTGGTTTTACCTTCGCCATTTCGCCCTACAAATATAGATATCCCAGGCGTGAGATCTAGCTCTAGGTTTTTATACGAACGAAAAGTTCCTAAAGATAGATGCGAAATAAACACTTGAAGGTCGAGTGTTTAGGAGGTATAGCGCATTGGCATTAGTAAGTACTTATAGCTGGCATCTGGTTCGCCCTCAGCCGAAGATTTTCCAGAGAGCACGGCTGGTTTGCTAGAACCAGTGAAAGCAATGTGTACGAATGGGCTGCTAATTGCTTGTAGACCATCTGTTAAAAAGGTTGGATTGAAAGCGATGTTGATGGGTTCACCAAAATATTCAATTTCGAGTTCTTCGGTTGCTTGTGCTTCTTCGCCGGCACCTGCTTCGAGTTGAAGGACACCGTTACCGAATACCAATCGAAGCGGAACGGTTTTATCGGTGACTAGAGCTACGCGTCGTACTGAATCCAAAAGTGTGCTGACTTCGATAGTTGCTTGCGAACTAGATTCTTGTGGGAGTAAATGACGAAACGGAGGGAAAGTTCCATCCAGTGTTCGTGAAGTCATAGTTTTCTCTTGCGATACAAAACCAACCAATTTTTCAGTGGAGGTATTTTGAGAAAGAGCGAAAATAACTTCAGGGCTACCCACTAGTGATTTGGCGGCATCTGCCAATGTGCGAGCGCGAAGCAAGGTAGAGGTTTCAATCTCAGAATTAGTTGGGCTCCACTCGATCTCTTTAACGGCTAGTCGATAACGATCTGTAGCGGCCAAAGTAATGTGGGTTTTATTTATGTCGATGTGAACGCCAGTTAAAGTGGGAAGTGAATCATCGCGCCCGGCCGCGATAGCAACTTGATTAACTGCGGTTGCAAAAACATCAGTTGCAATTTTGCCTGCTGCCTCTGGCAAACCCGGCAAGGTTGGGTATTCATTCACTGACAAGGTTGGTAATGTGAATTTGGCGCTGCCAGCTGAAACTAAAACGCGGGTGCCATCCAAAGTAAATAAAATTGGTTTTTGCGGTAGTGATCTAGCGATTTCAGCGAGCAACCGACCTGGCACTAGTACTTTTCCTGGAGAAGTGATCTCGGCGTGTAAAATAGCTTTTGTTGAGGTTTCTAAATCTGAACCAGTAAGCGTGATGACGTCGGTAACTTCAATCATGATGCCAAGTAATGAGGTGGAGATTGGTCTAGTAGAGAGGCTGCGCGCCACCCAATTAACGGCATCGATCAACGCTTCACGTTCTGCAACAAACTTCATATCTGCCTCATTCTTAAGTATTGGGGCGAGTCTTTCACAACTGTTCTCCCTCCCCAGCTTTTTCTATTTAATATAAGTATTAGTAGTAACTAAAGAGTTTTTCTGTGGAAAACCTCGAAAACCCCTTGTCGTTAAGGGAAGAAGAGCCTTCCAGTGCTTGTGGGTAGCCTTGGGATAACCCCAATTAACTTTCTCTTTTCTAGCCAACCCCACAACCGACAAAAACCTAACCAACAATTTATCCACAGTTATCCACAAGTTACCCCCAGACTGGGGGCAACTATTAAGCGCAACTTCAGAGATTTCCACAATGGCGCCTTTTATCCTTTATCTGTCCGATATGTCCGATTAAAAATTAGTTCTTCGACTGAAGTTTGATGCGGTTGGTTAATTCGGTGACCTGGTTATAGATCGATCGGCGCTCAGCCATTAATTGCCGGATCTTTCGATCGGCGTGCATAACCGTGGTGTGGTCGCGCCCTCCGAAGGTTTGCCCAATTTTAGGCAAAGAGAGGTCGGTGAGCTCTCGACAGAGATACATCGCAATTTGGCGAGCATTAACCAGGACTCGGGAACGAGAAGTTCCACACAGGTCATCGAGGGTAAGGCTGAAATAGGTGGCAGTTTGAGCCATGATCGCCGATGAGGTGATCTCAGGTCCACCTTCATCAGGAATCAAATCTTTTAAAACAATTTCAGCCAATCCTAAATCGACTGCTTGGCGGTTTAAAGATGCGAAGGCGGTTACACGAATAAGCGCACCTTCAAGTTCGCGAATGTTAGAGGAGATTTTGCTGGCTATATATTCCAAAACATCATCAGGTGCATTGAGTTTGTCCTGAGCCGCTTTCTTTCGCAAGATAGCAATACGGGTTTCTAGCTCGGGAGGTTGGATATCAGTAATTAAACCCCACTCAAATCGGCTACGTAGTCGATCTTCCAAAGTGGTTAGTTGTTTTGGTGGCCGGTCGCTAGAAATCACTATCTGCTTATTAGCGTTATATAAAGTGTTGAAGGTATGAAAGAACTCTTCCTGAGTACGCTCTTTATTTTCCAAGAACTGAATATCGTCAACCAATAGAACGTCTAAATCTCGGTATCTACGCTGAAAAACCGAAGCTTTATCATCACGAATCGAGTTAATAAAGTCGTTGGTGAATTCTTCGCTGGATACGTAACGAACCCGCACCCCGCCATACAACTCTTTTGCATATGCGCCAATTGCGTGGAGCAAGTGGGTCTTACCCAATCCAGATTCGCCATAAATAAAAAGCGGGTTGTAAGCCTTGGCCGGAGCTTCAGCAACAGCAACAGCCGCAGCATGAGCAAATCGGTTGGAGGCTCCAATAACGAAAGTTTCAAAAATATAGCGAGGGTTAAGTTGGGTGGGTTCAGTCGGAGTAGTTGATCCACTGCGCCCAGTTCCGGCCTTTGGTTGCGGTTCGATAATCGGCTCAACAACCACATCTTGGATTGGCTCTGCTTCTATTTCGATGCTCTCATCGACGATGACAGCAATACTGATTCGCTGACCAAGTTTTTGAGAGAGCACTTCATTTAGCGGTGCACGCAAACGACTTTCTAATACATCTTTAGCGAATCCATTGGGTGCGGCTAGGAGCAAATTAGCCCCGCCTTCAACCTGCAACAGACCCAGCGGCTTGGTGAGAGTAAGGAAGGCTCGATGATGTGGGGTTTCTAAAGCGATGGCCTCAATGACCGACTCCCACAATGCGGTGAGATCGATATCTTCCAGTAGTGCCACAAATGCCCCCAATATTCGAACGCAAACACACGAAAATCTAAACAATCCACAAAGTTATCCACAGCCTGTGGTCTAAACCCCACCTTTAGCGTTGAGAGAAACCCTTTAAGCCTGAAAATCCTTGCTTCACCCAAAAAGAAGGCTGCCTTTTCACCGGCAACCTGTGGATAGAGAGCGAAGGTAGGACGAATTTCCTAGAAAAGCAAGCGGTTATCCACAAAGATAAGAGGAAGATCTGGCATATGTCCGATTCCTCCACAATTTATGGATATTTCCCGAAAGTGAGTTTGACCCTTATCAACAGGTATCCGTATCGTTACCCCCTCACTAGCTGTGGCCTACGAGAGGCTCACCTTGAGGGTGAAAACCTTTCGAGAGATTCAAGGAGATTTCAATGAGTAAGCGCACCTTCCAACCTAACGTTCGTAAACGCGCCAAGAAGCATGGCTTCCGTGCTCGTATGGCAACCCGTGGCGGTCGTGCTGTGCTTTCTTCACGCCGCGCCAAAGGCCGCGTTCGCATCTCTGCCTAACTCGTGCTCCCTGCAGCGAATCGCCTCCGTAACGGAAAGGATTTCGCTCGCACCACAAGAACCGGTGCTCGCGTCACCTCTCCTTCCTTAGTTCTCTATGTACTAACACGGACCGGTAATTCCACAGGACCACAAGTTGGATTAATCGTGAACAAGTCAGTTGGAGGCTCGGTAGTACGTCACCGCGTCGCACGGCAACTGCGCCACTTGATCGCACCACAACTTCATAAATTTGACCAAGAAACTCAGATAGTGATTCGCACGCTGCGTATGAAAGATTCGTATACAGCCGAACTTGAAGATCTAGTTGAGCGAGTCCAAAAGAAACTTTTGGTCGCTTCATGAGAAAACTCCTCTTAGGAATTCTCATCAGCCCCATTAAGTTTTATCAAAAATGGATCTCACCAGGTTTAGCACCAAGATGTAAGTACTACCCATCATGTTCACAGTACGCCGTTGATGCCATTTCAAGCTATGGAATCAAAGGAGTATTTATGGCAGGTTGGCGCATACTTCGTTGCAATCCGTGGTCACACGGCGGCGTTGATTATGTTCCACCAAAACCCCACAAGGGTGGCAAGAATGAACAACCACATGTAGAAGGAGTTCGTTAAATGGGAACAGTCCTACAACCCTTATATTTCGCGGTTTCTTGGGTCATGGTGGCATTCCATTCGATCCTTGGACTGGTTCTCGGAAAGAACTCCCACGAAAGTATCAAGTGGAGCGCATCCATCATCGGACTCGTGATCCTCATCCGTATTATTTTAATTCCACTCTTTGTAAAACAGATTAAGAGCCAGCGTGCACTTACTGCCCTTCAGCCACACATGAAAGAAATCCAAAAGAAATATAAGGACGATCGCCAAAAGCAATCTGAAGAAATGATGAAGCTCTACAAAGAGCACAAGACAAATCCCCTAGCTTCTTGTCTTCCAATCTTGGCGCAAGCACCAATCTTCTTCTCACTCTTTACGGTTCTTAACGGTATTGCTCGAAATCACCCACATGGTGTTCTTAAAGGCGATCTTCTCGCCTCAGCGCGTGAAGCAAAATTCTTCGGCGCCAACCTTTCCAGCACTTTTCTTAGTTCCACCACATCCACCACAAAAATTGTGACCGTTGCGCTAATTCTTTTCATGTCCGCAACTACATTCACCACTCAACGTCAGTTGATGGTGAAGGGCATGCCCAAGATGGATGCCTCTAACAACATGATGTTGCAACAACAAAAAATTATGCTTTATGTCTTCCCAATTATTTTTGCAGTCTCTGGCGTTAACTTTCCGGTCGGAGTTTTGATCTATTGGTCGACAACAAACCTGTGGACCTTTGGCCAACAGTTCTATGTCATCAAACGGAACCCAACACCAGGTTCACCTGCCTACGAAGAGTTGCAGGCAAAGCGAGCTCGTCATGCTGGAATCGACCCCGAGGCAATCTCCGATTCTGGTACCACCCAAACCATCGAGCAGAGCGGCCAACGCCAACAACCTAAAAAACAAGGTAAACCAGGGAAGAAAAAGAAGAAGCCGTAAATACTATTAATATTCACAAATAACCCAAAAGCATACAAAAAGGTTTAATACCGACAAAACGGTAGATGGAGGAGAATATGAGCGAGAACGAGGTAACCCAGGTGGACGAGGTTGTGGAAAACACCCCAAACGCTGAGAAACCCGAGAAGAAGAGCCTTATTGCTCGACTTGAGGAAGAGGGCGATGTTGCCGCTGACTATTTAGAGGCACTTTTGGACATCGTTGACCTTGACGGCGATATTGATATCGACGTTGAAAACGAGCGCGCCTCCCTTGCCATTGCCGGTGGCAAACTAGGCCACCTTGTAGGCGATCGGGGCGAAGTTCTCGATGCGCTACAAGAGCTAACTCGGCTAGCGGTTCAAACTTCACTTGGTGAGCGTTCCCGACTAATGCTAGATATCGACAACTTCCGTAGCGCTAAAAAAGAGGAGCTAGCTAAGTTAGCTCACGAGATCGCTGATGAAGTTAAGTCCACTGGTCAATCCATAAAACTTCGCCCGATGAACGCCTTTGAGCGCAAGGTTGTCCACGACACTATTCAAGAGATTGGCCTCTCCAGCGAATCTGAAGGTGAAGATCCCAACCGCTGCGTGGTTGTTCTTCCTAACTAACTCTCCATGAGCGAAGTTTCACGTGAAACCCTCATCCCGGAGTTTTTCTCTCAGCGCGCCTCGGAAATCGAGCGTTATGCCGAAATCTTGGCAACGTGGGGTATTGAGCGAGGGCTGATTGGCCCCAGAGAAGGCGATCGCATCTGGGACCGCCATATTGCTAACTGCATTCCCGTGACCACCTTGATTCCAGAAGGCGCCTCGGTGATAGATATTGGCTCAGGTGCTGGCTTGCCTGGAATTGTCATTGCCCTAGCCCGCCCAGATCTTCGGGTGAGCTTGCTAGAGCCACTCGAGCGTAGAGTGGCATTTCTCAATGAGGTTGTGGCCGAACTTAATCTTCCAATCACTGTTATTAGAGGACGGGCCGAATCCGTTAAAGGTAGCTTCGATATTGTGACAGCGCGGGCAGTGGCTCCTTTACCCAAACTTCTTCCATTGGTCTGGCATCTAGTGGCGCCAAAAGGCTCCGTTCTAGCGATGAAAGGTGAATCAGCCGCTGAAGAATTGGCTGAAACCAAAATTAAGAAGGTCGCCAAAGCCCAAATACATGAAATTTCTCTTGGATCCCTCCCATTATCCCGTGTTATCGAACTCTCTAAGGGTGGTTAACTAAGCGCGTGGATGATTCACGTGAAACAAACGCCCCTGGAGCGAGTTCAGAGAAGCGCGTTATTGGAATTCGCCGGCTGAAAGAGCCGATGCCCACACCTATAAAAACCCGCATCTTTACCGTCGCTAACCAAAAAGGTGGTGTCGGAAAAACTACCTCAGCGGTCAATATTGCAGCAGCTTTAGCAATGGGTGGCCTGCGCACCTTGGTTGTTGACCTCGATCCACAGGGCAATGCCTGCACCGCGCTAGGTATTGATCGCAGGAATAAGCCCGGCATGTACGAAGTTTTGGTGAAGGATCGCCCTTTTTCGGAGATTGTCCAGAAAGTAGCCGGCTTTCCACATTTGGAATGTGCACCGGCAGATCGTGAACTATCGGGAGCCGAGATCAATATGGTCGGAATGGTTGCTCGCGAGTCACGGTTGAAGCTATCGCTCACTAAATTTCTTCAAGAGCGCGAAGCAAAAGGCGAACGTTTTGATTACGTCATTATCGATTGCCCACCAAGTTTGGGGCTATTAACAGTCAACGCTTTGACGGTGGCCGAAGAGGTAATGGTTCCTATTCAATGCGAGTACTACTCATTAGAGGGCTTAACTCTTCTCATCGAAACTCTAAATCAGATTCAACAGATACTTAATCCGCTCGTGAAGATTTCTACGATTGTCTTAACTATGTTTGATTCGAGAACTCGATTGGCTAATGATGTTGCAAATTCAGTGCGCGAGCATTTCCCTAAAGAGTTAATCGATACGCCAATCCCCCGTGCCGTGCGAATTTCAGAGGCACCATCTTTTAATCAGACGGTCATGACATATGACGCATCATCTCCAGGTGCGATTGCATATATGACTGTTGCGCGCGAAATAGCTAGACGTGGAAACCCAACAACAAATAACGAGGTACATACGGCATGAGCACTCGCAAAGGCGGTTTAGGACGTGGGCTTGATTCACTAATCCCTACAGTCATCACATCGAACACGGGCATAACGATTGCTAATCGCAATGAAGTCGATATCGAATCTATTTCTCCAAACCCGAAGCAGCCACGTTACGTTTTCGATACTGACGACCTACAAGAACTTGCAGCCTCGATCAAAGAAGTTGGAATTCTGCAACCACCGGTTGTTCGCCAGATCTCTGAAGGCAAATATGAATTAATTATGGGCGAGCGACGGTTGCGAGCTTCAAAGCTTGCAGGGCTAACTTCTATCCCCGTCATCATTCGCCAAACTGGCGATAATGAATTACTTCGTGAAGCACTCTTGGAAAATATTCATCGCAGCCAATTAAATCCTTTAGAAGAAGGCGCCGCGTATCAAAATTTATTGAATGATTTTGGATATACCCACGAAGAACTTGCCCTTAAAGTCGGTAAGTCCCGTCCAGCAATCACAAACACTTTACGGTTATTGAATTTACCTGCCGGTGTACAACGCAGAGTTGCAGCCGGAATCTTAAGCGCCGGTCATGCACGAGCACTATTAACGTTAAGCGATGAAAGTGAAATTGAGAAGCTTGCGAACAGAATTGTTGCCGAAGGATTAAGTGTTCGAGCAGTCGAAGAGATCGTCGCAAGTTTTCAACCGACCACAAAAAAGGCCACATTTCGCGCTGGAAAGTTGATTGCGCCACGAATCAAAGAGATTGGCGATCAACTTTCAGATCGCTTCGATACCCGAGTATCTGTTGAACTTGGAAAGAAAAAAGGAAAGATAGTTATTGAATTTGCAACAGTCGAAGACCTCGAAAGAATTACCCAACTTCTTAATTAAGTCCGCGGCGTTCCATTTCTTTTTTCACAACAGCACCCAAAGATTTAATTCCATCGCGGATTCTTTCAGGTGATGGGTAGCAATAAGAAAGTCGCATGGACCAACTTCCGAAACCATCTGCATAAAAAGCCGTACCAGGAACATAGGCAACCTTGGCAACAATCGCCTTTGGCATCATCGCTTTGGTGTCGATTTCAGGCGGCAAGGTAACCCAAACGTAGAACCCACCCTCTGGCTTCGTCCAAGTCGCACCTTCAGGAAAATGTTGTTCGAGGGATTCCAACATGGCATCGCGACGAACTCGATAGAGCTCGCAGAATGATGCAATCTGATCACGCCAAGGTTGATCAGAGAGATATGAGGAGATCGATAGCTGTGAGAAATTAGAAGGACAGAGAATGGAAGACTCTGAGGCAATAACCATCTTCTCTTTAAGAGATTGTGGAACCAAAGCCCAACCAACACGGAATCCGGGCGCGATGGTTTTAGAGAACGATCCCAAGTACACAACATTTTCGGAATCTTCGGCACGCATGGCATTTGGCGAAGGACGGTCAAATCCAAGAAGCCCATATGGGTTATCTTCAATAACAAAAATGCCCTCAGTGCGGCAGATTTCTAAGATCTCAGTTCGTCGATCTGCAGGGAGCAAAACACCAGCTGGGTTCTGATAATTAGGGATCAGGTAAAGAAACTTAATTCGCCGACCAGCAGCGCGAGTAGTCGTGATCGCTTGGCGCAGAGCTTCTGGGATTAAACCATCATGATCCATAGCCACGTGAACAACTTGAGCTTCATATTGGTGGAAAGTTCCGAGTGCTCCGACATAAGAAGGGGCTTCAACTAAAACCACATCGCCCGGATCAATAAAAATACGGGAGATGAGGTCTAGGGCTTGTTGGGACCCGGTAGTTACAACCACATCATCGGGGTGAGCATTAATTCCTTCTAGTGCCATAACATCGCAGATCTGCTCGCGAAGTTTGAGGTGGCCTTGGCCGCTGCCATATTGCAGTGCTTCTTGACCATTTTCCGAGATCAATTTCTCGACGACCGAAGCCATCATCTCCATAGGCAAAGCAGAGAGGTTAGGCATGCCACCGGCCAAAGAGACGATATCTGGGCGGGAGGCTACGGCGAACAGAGAACGAATCTCGCTTGGTTTCATACCGGCCGCTCGGCTGGCAAAACGCTCAGCTAGGTTTTCTGGGGCTCCAGTATGGTGACGAATGATTTCGTTGCTCATCTGCGAAGTCTCCCATATTTTAAATGGGCTCTGCGCCCTAGATTCAGCGACGCAAACCCGCCTCACGTAAATCAGAGAGTTTGAGAGTCCCAGTCTTCGCATCATTTTCAGCCGATAAATAAAGCCGCTGGATTGCTACAACTAAAGATTCCACGATGGTTTCACGGAAATTCGGATCAGCTAACCGCTTCATATCACCTGGATTGCTGATGTAACCCAAATCCATACGGACAGCTGGGGCTTTAGTCAGGCGCAGAAGGTCCCAAGTCTTGGCATGGGTGCGGCAATTAAGAAGGTCGGTGCGCGAACATATTTCGCGCTGAGCCAAAGTGGCAAAACGTTCACCAACAACCGAGTGCACTCCATGGAGGTCGCTGCCGTAGTAGTACCCAGTAACTCCATGAGCCTTCTCGTTGGGATAGCGATCTAATCGTAGAGAGAGAACCAGATCTGCACCCGTGGAATTGGCCAAGGCAATACGTTCTTGCTCTGTAGGCATTGAATCGATTCCATGGGTGAGAAAAACAGTTACGCCGAGCGCGATCAAACGTCCTTCAAGGCGCTTGGCAACATCGAAAACTAAATCCGAATAAAAAGTATCCGAACCAGGGTCGAGCACAATTATTTTGTTAGCAAGAGCCGGCCCGCGGACGGCTCGATGAGCGGCGTCGCGGAGTTCGGTGGGGGTGCCACCAGTAACGGTTTTAATCAATCGCATTAACGCAATAACGGTGGCCGGGCCACATTTTCCATCACTCTTTACACCGACTGACTTCTGAAAATCTTTAACCGCACCCTCAGTGAGAACCCCGAAGATTCCATCTACACGGCCAGAATTAAATCCCATCTCGATTAATCGGGACTGTAAGACCGCAACATCGTCGCCACGCATTAGTGCATTGGGGTCAAAACCAAGAACTCGATCGCCAAGTTTCCATTTAGCTTCGTCGAGCGCACGGAAGGTCACTTGATTGACGATGCCGGTTATAACAAGACCACGGCCTTGTTGAAAAGCTTTGACGGCCATCTCAACATCTTCATCAAAGGAAGTTGAGATGGACTTCAATAATCCAAGCCTTACTAATGTGCTTGAAACCGAAGCAACAACATCACCGTGATCACCACGAGAGAGATCAACAGGTAACATGAATTTAGATGAAAGCTTCGAGCTCTTTGAGAAGTGTTGGCTTTGGTTTGGCGCCAATAATAGTTTTTACAACTTCGCCGTTAACGTAGACATTTAGGGTCGGCAATGAAGTAATTCCATATTTGATTGCAATGGCAGATTCTTCATCAGTGTTAACTTTAACAATCTTTATTTTGCCAACATTTTCAGATGCGATCTCATCCAAGATTGGACTTACGGCGCGACATGGTCCACACCATTCAGCCCAGAAATCGACGAGCACTGGTGTTGAACTCTTTAATACTTCGGCATCAAAAGTAGATGCAGTAACAGCTTGTGCGCCCATTTTTTATTCTCCATTAGTTTTGTATGCGGATAATTCTAGTTTTATTTGGGATTAGTGCCCGGCAAGGAAACGCTCGGCATCGAGGGCTGCGGCACATCCAGAACCGGCAGCGGTGATTGCCTGACGATAAGTGAAATCCACCAAGTCGCCACAGGCAAAAACGCCAGAAACGCTGGTATTTGTGCTTCGCCCAACAACACTGACATAACCCTCGGAGTTGAGATCGACTTGCCCCATGAGGAGCTCGCTGCGCGGAACGTGGCCAATGGCTACGAAGAGCCCAGTAAAGGCACGTTCGGATTCTTCAGATGTAACGGTATTGCGCAGCTTTAGCGCCGAAACTTTGGCCTCGCCTAGAACATCAACAACTTCAGTGTTCCAGAGGAATTCGATTTTTGGATTTGCTTTGGCGCGATCGACCATAATTTTTGAAGCACGCAAAGTGTCGCGTCGATGGATGACTACGACTTTGCTGGCAAATCGAGTGAGGAAATTTGCTTCCTCAAGTGCAGAGTCTCCCCCGCCGACAACAGCAATTTCTTGTCCACGGAAAAAGAAACCATCACAGGTTGCACACCAAGAAACTCCATGGCCGGAGAGGCGCTTCTCGTTGGGAAGACCAATTTCTTTATATGCCGAACCAGTCGCCAAAATGATGGCGCGGGCTTGAAGTGTATTTCCAGAGCCATCTTTAACAGTTTTAATATCGCCAGTAAGTGACATTTCAACAATGTCGTCGGTAACGAGCTTGGCTCCAAATCTTTGTGCTTGCTTGCGCATGCTCTCCATCAAATCTGGTCCAATGATGGCATCTGGGAAACCAGGAAAGTTTTCGACTTCGGTGGTGTTCATAAGCGCTCCACCAGCGGTAACAGAGCCTTCGTACACAATGGGGTTGAGTTGAGCTCGTGCTGCATAAATTGCTGCTGTATATCCAGCCGGTCCCGAGCCAACGATGATTAGGTCGTGAACTTCACTCATTCGCTAGACCCTTCCTTTCTACGCAGTAACGTGAGCATGGTTGCAACTTCTTCAATCTTAAAGAGGTGAGCCAAAAGGATATATCCAAGCCCGCTAGCCACTAGAACGATAAGCAGGTGAAGGGTATTCCCGCCCGGCAGATGAGGTAGCGCAAAACGCAAAGGAGTCGCAACAGCAAAACCAAGGAGCAGTAATTTGAGGTAAAGACCGACAATCTCTCCGATATGGATAAAAATCTCATAGCGGCGGAGAAGGCGGATGGTGATCCAAGCCCCAAAGAAATAGCTAATCGATAGGGATACAGCCAAGCCAACCGTTACCCATTTGGGGGGCAGACTAAGAGCGGCCACCAAAGAGAAGATGATTGCTGCGATATTCATTAAGGCATTACTGACGACTTGTAATTTCACATTTTCAAAAGCGTTGAGCCCGCGCAGGGCGATGAGGTTAATACTGAGTGGCAATAACCCAAAAGCGAAACCCGCGAGGGTATAGCCCAAATACTGAGCATCTTGATGCGAAATGCCGAAGAAGAGGGACCGGGTAATGAGCGGTCCAAAGAGCAAAAAGGCAATTGCGCTAGGTACGGTAATAATGCCCACTAGCCGAATGGTTTTTACCAACCGGTCATGAATCTCCGCGTGCTTCTTCTCCAGTACTAATAGTGAGAGGGCTGGCAGCAGAGCGGTCACTATGGAAATAGTGAAGATGGAGTGCGGCAACATCAAGATCAGAAATGCGTTGCTGTAGGGCGTGAAGCCGACCCCGGTCGCAATTCCGACTTTGGCTGCCCGCACCGCAGCACTGGTCGAAAGGTTAACTGTGACCAAATAACTCAATTGGGAGATTGCGGCAAAGAGCAGCGTCCAAGATGCGAGTCGGAAAGACTTTCGGAGCTCGGCATCTCGCCAATCCCAACGCAATCTCAGTTTTATCTTGGTCTTTCGAATTACAGGAATAAGTGCCAAAGTTTGGAGGACGTAGCCAGCGCTGGTACCTAACCCTAACCAGGTAGTTTCAGAGAAAGAGATAGATGTGACTGTCAGGCTCTTGGATTGATGAAGAAACCAACCAAAAATTGTGATCGTCAAAAGATTATTTAGTACCGGCGCCCACATCATGGGACCAAACCGGCCTTTGGCATTTGCGATCTGACCCAAGAGTGCGAACAAACCCATAAAAAATATTTGTGGAAGGCAGTAGCGCATAAAGAGAACCGTCAAATGGAATTCGGGTCTTCCTACATAACCAGTTGCGAAAATACGAACTAATACCGGAGCAATAAGAACCGAAACTATTACTAACGCACCAAGTATGAATGACGTGGCCGTAAGCAATTTTGAAATAAATGCAGAGCCTCCGTCACTGTCGCGAGTAGCGCGCACAAGTTGCGGAACAAATACCGCAGTTAAAGAACCACCTAATAGCAAGTTGTAAAGAATATTAGGCATTGTGTTGGCGACGTTGTAGGTATCACCTAAAAGAGTAGTTCCCAAGACGGCAACCAATAATAGATTTCGAATTAAACCAGTTATCCGCGAGAAAACTGTCCCAATAGCCATCACCGTGGACGAACGGAGCAATGAAGGTTCGAGTGAACTCATTTTGTTCTCCGTCTGAATCTTCGAATACTTTGAATGATGGCTGCACCAAAAAGAACCAGCGCTGCCGTGGTCGTTATCCATGTGGCTATTGGGCTGATCACCGCCAAATTAAGTGGGAAGAGCACGCTCTCACCTAGAAGTTTTCCAGCCGGAGTGAGCGCATCAATCGCGAGGGCACTCGAGCCGGATGTTAAAACCTCAACCGGCACCAAAATCTGTGTTTTTGATTTTGCTGCAAGCGTAATAAGTGGGAGTTTTCCGATTCTTACTCGGCTGTTGAGTGAAGAAACACGGAGGCGAATTTGAGCTGGGGAATTAAAGTTATTAATGACAGTAATAGGCAATTTTTGTTGAGAAGCGGTGATGGTAAAACGCCCCGGGACTACAGAGACCGAGTGCATCAAGGCAAAGCTTTGTGAGGTCAAATTGATTTCTAAATAGTCTCGTCGACTATTTTCAATCTGCGGCGTCAGCAGGGCTGCGCTATGTAAGCGTAAATTGTCGAGTTCAGAAGAGGATAAATAACGAGCGACAATCTGCAACGTGGTTCCAGCGTCTTTATATGTAGCAATGAGATCGGGGCTCAATTTAAAGTATTTATATGAAGGATACTTCGTAAGCGCCGTAACTGGCCGACCGAGTAAATTCGTAAGACGTGAATGTCCGGCCGTAAGGAAATAGTTTTCATCGTGAGGTGAGAGTCGATGAATCCAATAGCCAGATGGATTGCCATACGGCAGTGAGTAGATCGTGTCGGTTGATGTAGCAAGAAGTAATTGCGTCAGAAAGTCTTGGGCGACTTTGGCTCCGGTGCCGGCCACACCACCGACTAATTCGTAGCCCTGACTCATTGCGACAACTTCTTCAACCAAGGCGGCATCGATGTTCCACACCCGATTCCCACGAGGAGGATCGAAAACCAATACACCTAGTTTGCCTACCGGTGTGAGGAGAGAGGCGAGATCGTCATCAATGAATTTGCCATCGAGTTGTCGATGGGTAGGTTCAAAGAGAGTGACGGTATTTGTAGTAGGCGCCGCTTGAGCCGAAATGGGAATGGACAATGCGGTGAAGAGAACGAGCGCTATAACCGCAACATATTTTTTCATGGCAGAAGCTCGCCAGATTTTGCAATCAGTTTTTTCTCATCTGGGTAGGCCAGCATCTCGATTATTTCCGTCAGTGGGAACCAAGCGACATCATCAACCTCGGAGACCTGAGGCGAGAGTTCGCCCCCAACCTCTTTAAAAAGATAGTGGTGAACAGTTTTATGAATTCTTTTTCCACCAGCCATGAACCAAAAATCAATCACACCAAGGGCTCGAGAGATTTCGCTTTCGATCCCTGTTTCTTCAGCTACTTCTCGAACCGCAGCTTGTTCGGGAGTCTCCCCTGCTTCGATGTGCCCTTTAGGCAGCGACCAAAGTAATCGCTCGCGACTTTGATCCTTGAGATCGCGCCGCCCGATCAACAGCCCTTTTGTTCCTGTGGTGTCGATAACCAATCCACCGGCGCTGACCTCATCAACCCGCTTGGCATAAGGGCGTTTGGGCGCGCCACCAGGGTTCTTGGGCGGAACCTGCGCGTCAGGTTTCTGCTCGGTCGCTGAATTATGTTGAGGAGGTGGGCCCGCAGGACGCCGTCTCCGGCGTTTTTTCCGTTTAGCTTCGCCACCCGCACTCGGTGCCGGGGTCATAGAGCAAGGGTACTGCTCTAGCCTTACTCACTGTGAGAGGGATCCTGTGAAAACACCAAAAGATCTAGCGGCAGCTCTAGCTATCTCGGCTTTGACCGAGCAAGCGCCGATCACCCAGTCGCTGGCGGCGGGGTTTAAGAGCGCTGGCTATACCTTGGCGTTGGTGGGTGGTCCAGTACGCGATGCCATCCTGGGCCGTTTGGGTAACGACTTAGATTTCACCACAAATGCACGTCCCGATGCGACCAGAGCGATCTTAAAAAAGTGGACCGATACCGTCTGGGAGATCGGCGCCGAATTCGGAACCATAGCTGCCAAACATGGCGACACGACGATCGAAGTCACAACTTATCGAAGCGAGAAGTACGACCCTGAAAGTCGTAAACCAGATGTTGATTTTGGAGATTCAATCGAAGGTGACCTCTTCCGCCGAGATTTCACCGTTAACGCGATGGCGTTAGAACTCACCACTGATACTCCAACATTTATTGATCTCTTTAATGGCGTTAATGATTTGGCGCAGCGAATCTTGCGCACACCCGGAAAAGCTACAGACTCTTTCTCTGACGATCCGTTGCGCATGATGCGTGCTGCCAGATTTGTCAGCCAATTAGATTTCACTGTTGATGATGACATTATTGCTGCAATAACATCGATGGTGGACCGCATTTCGATTATTTCGGCAGAGAGAGTGCGGGATGAATTAGTTAAAACTCTCATGTCACCTAATCCTCGGTTGGGCTTAACCCTTTTGGTTGAGACGGGTTTAGCAGAAAAGATTCTCCCGGAATTACCTAAATTGCGTTTAGAAATCGATGAACATCATCACCACAAAGATGTTTACGAACACACTCTTACTGTTCTAGAACAAGCAATTTCCATGGAAGATCGATTAGGTGGTCCTAATCTGGTCATTCGCTTGGCCGCACTCCTGCATGACATTGGAAAACCACGCACTCGCGAACTAATTCCGGGTGGTGGGGTTTCTTTTCATCATCATGAAGTCGTTGGTTCACGCATGGCTAAGGAACGAATGCGCGCTCTTCGATTTGATAATCACACGATTAATGACGTTTCACAATTAGTCTTTCTGCACTTGCGATTTCATGGGTATGGAAGTGGCGAATGGACCGACTCGGCGGTACGTCGTTATATCCGCGATGCCGAACAACTCTTAGATCACCTGCATGTTTTAACGAGGGCCGATTGCACCACCCGAAATCAACGAAAAGCCGAAATGTTGGCTCGCACTTATGATTCGCTGGAAGAGCGGATTTCAACGCTCAAAGAGCAAGAAGAATTAGACAAGATCCGTCCCGACTTAGATGGCCTGGCAATTATGGAAATCTTGTCGATTAAACCATCCCCCTTGGTGGGCAAGGCTTATCAATATTTGCTTGATTTACGCATGGAAGAAGGTCCCCTTGGGGTTGAACGTGCCACGCAAGAGCTCATTAAGTGGTGGGAAGCGAACGGCCCGAAAATTTAGTCGGGCGTAGCATCACAACCGATACCACTACATATAACGCGCCGATCAACGCGGGCAAGAAGAAGGAATCCCCACTCTTTGGCAAAATGAATGCCGCAACGATGGCACCTAGAACAATTGCAGCATTTACTGCAATGTCATAGAAAGCAAAGACGCGGCCGCGGTAAGAGTCATCTATCTTTGATTGCACCAAGGCATCATTGGTGACTTTTACGGCCTGACCACATAGTCCAACAAAAAATGCAGCAGCGATCAAGAAATATTCTTTTGGAGAGATAGCAACCACAAATACAAATGGAACAGCGAGGATCATCATCGCTCGAATCCAACGATGTCTTCCGTATTTACTCACTCCAAAAGGACTAATAAAAGAGCCTATGCCAATTCCGACCCCAGCAATTGCTAGCGCGAAAGCAAATCCACGTAGTCCAGCATCTGGGTTATTTGGTGAGTGATAAAAGTTTCGTTCGAGAAGTAACCCCATCAAAGTTAACGCCGTAAGGCCTCCGCGTTGCAATGCTGTGGCCAAGATTCCGCGAAAGGCATCTTCGTGTTGGCGCAGAATATGAAAACCCTCCAACATTTCGCGCCAACCTTCAGAAGCAGTTTCATGCTCTCGTGGTCCTAATTCGCTTTTTCCCAAACGCGAGCAAATTAATGCACTTAAGAGATAGCCGATGGCGGCGATGATCACCAACATCGAATCAGAGAGATCGCTCTTATGAGAATGATCGAGCAAGTTCTTAATCCCAATTCCGATTCCACCACCGATAACAACACCAATCGTGCCGCCGGTAACGGCTAGCGCGTTTGCGGTTATGAGCTGTTCTTTATTAACTAACAACGGCAAACCGGCGGAGAGTCCGGCGAGAATTAAGCGATTAATTCCGAAGGCAACGAGAACAAAGAGCGTCAAGGTCAATCCAGTAGTACCGCTCTTTACTAAGAGAGCAATAACTACTAAATCAAAGGCCCTAAAGGCGTTAGCAAATTGCACGATTCTTTGTCTGGAAAAACGATCCAAAATAACGCCGGCATAAGGACCGACAAAGGAGTACGGCAAAAGCACTACCGTGAAAGCAAGCGCTGCAGCCACGGCATTGGACTGACGTTCCGGCGAGAAGAGCACAAAAGAGGCGAGGGCCGATTGGAAAATGCCATCCGTTACCTGCCCAAGCCAGCGGATTTGTAACAACCGCGAAAGCTTGGTGGTCCCAAGTGTGGGCCAGGAAATGTGCACGGCGGCAAGCCTAGTTATTCTTTCTTCTTATGTGGTCGCGCCGAGATGCAGTGGATTACTCCCTCGATCGCAGGGCTACCCTCATCGCCCTTTTCCAAGGCAAGGCTTCAGCTATGGATGCCTGCGATGCTGACCCTTATCTGCGTCGGGCAGCAAAACATCACGGCGAAAGAACCGCCCGCCCCTGTCCGGTCTGCAAAAAGAGCAAGATGGTCGAACTTCGTTACGCCTTCGGTGATCAACTCGGGCAATATTCAGGTCGCATTAAGTCTTTGGCCGAATTAGACGAGATGGAGAACGAGTTTGGCGAGTTTCGGGTCTATACCGTTGAAGTGTGTGGTGATTGCGGTTGGAACCACTTGGTGTATTCCTACTTATTAGGCGATGGCAAGGTTCGCAAACCCCCGCGAAAAGTCAGGACCCTCGAAGATGATGATTGGGTGAAGCGGTAACCTTTCGACCGTGGCAAATGTAAAGCAGACGGTGGTCAGGTCCTCCATCTTCCTCGGTGGCTTTGGATTCATCCTTGCTTCAGTTGGATTCGCCTACGCCTATTTCACTGTAAAGATTCCGGATGCAAATGCCTTCGTGAATAGCCAATCCACCATCATTCAGTATGCAGACGGTTCCGAAATAGGTCGCATCGGTTCTGAAAATCGCACCATCGTTAAATTAGCCAATATCCCGCTCGATGTCCGCCATGCAGTAATGGCTGCCGAGGACCGAAACTTTTATTCGGAGCATGCTTTTAGCCCAACCGGAATTGCGCGCGCTATTTATAACAACTTGCGGGGCGGGGCTTTACAAGGTGGTTCGACAATAACTCAGCAATACGCCAAAACTGCCTTTTTAACACCGACTAGAAGTATTCAGCGCAAAATCAAAGAACTTATCATTGCCGTTAAGTTAGAGAACCAATTTTCAAAAGATCAGATTTTGGAAAGTTACCTGAACACCATCTATTTCGGTCGCGGCTCTTATGGAGTTGAAACTGCATCTGAAGTTTTCTTTGGACGCACGGTTGATCAGCTCAATATTTCACAAGCGGCGGTTCTAGCATCTATCTTGCGCTCTCCGGGTTATTACGATCCCGCAATTTCCGCTAACAACATGACGCGTTTACAAGCCCGATGGGCGTATGTCATCCGTGGCATGGTTGCAGCAAAATGGTTAGACCCAGCCAAGGCCGCGACTTTAAAATTCCCTACGATCAAGCCACGCGTCACCTCCGGTGCGCTCGCAGGTCCACGTGGTTACGTGATCTCATGGGTAGAACACGAACTCGGCAAACTTGGCTTCACTGAGGAACAACTGCAGGTCGGCGGTTACGTCATTAAAACGACGTTGGAAAAGAAAGCGCAGGAGGCTGCCGTTGATGCAGTTGATCGTCGCACCCCAGCTAAAGCGCCTGCTAACTTACATATCGGTTTAGTTTCTATCCGACCCGGCACTGGCGAGATCGTGGCTTTGTATGGCGGACGAGATTTCCTCGTTAATCAGTACAACAGCGCTACTCAAGCGACGACTCAAGCGGGATCTACCTTTAAACCATTTGCACTAGTCGCCGCACTTGAACAAGGAATACCTTTGTCATCTACGTGGGATGGACAATCCCCACAAGTCTTTGATGATGCCGGCAAGCCCTATCCGGTATTTAATTACGGAAACGAGCAGTACGGAATCATCGACTTAATGAAAGCAACTGCCGAATCCGTAAACACAATTTTCGTTCCGCTGGGGATAAGAGTCGGCCCAGATAAAGTTGTCGATGTTGCGCGCCGCGCCGGAATTCCCACTTCAGTCGGAATGATTGGAACGCCATCAGTAACGCTCGGTGTGGCTAGTCCACACGTTATTGATGTAGCGGCGGCTTATGCCACCTTCGCCGCCCAAGGCGTTTACGCCAAACCGTTTATCGTGAAAGAGGTACTGGGCTCTAACTCTGGCGTTCTGTATCAATCCCGAGTTGTTGCACAACAAGTTTTTGCCACCGATGTTATGGCTGACCTCACAACCGCACTTCAAGAAGTAACTTCAGTCGGAACCGCTGCCGCTGCAGTTGCCGATCTAGGCAGGCCCAGTGCAGGCAAGACTGGCACCACAACTGATAACGCTTCAGCTTGGTTCTCTGGCTACACCCCGCAGCTCGCAACTTCGGTTGCACTCTTCCGCGACAACGCTTCTCAATCTCTCAATGGAATTGGTGGACTCAACGCTGTTACTGGTGGTTCCTTCCCTGCCAGGATTTGGGATCTTTATATGAAGAACGCACTTAAGAAAGTGCCGATCGTTGATTTTCCTGCCCCATCCAATATTGGCGGAGTTGATCCGGTTCCTTACGAGAGCGTTGTTCCTACTTTGGATCCAGCTTTGGCAGTGACTCCAACACCAACACCGGCGAAAAAGACCGTAAAGAAAAAGCCGTAAGCGATGGTTAAGTACGCCACGAAGTCAATGATTGTGCTGGCACTGCTGGGCGCGCTGCTCTCCTTTGCAAAATTTGATCATTGTCGCAACAGTGGTTGGGGAACGCCCGATGTCTATGTACATGCTTGTTATTCCGATCTATCGGCGTTGTATGGCGATCGCGGTTTGAATACCCACCAGTGGCCATATTCAAGTGATACCAAATCAGTTGAATACCCTCCTGGAACTGCGATGGTTATGTGGGCAAGCTCGTGGTTAGTTCCTCACGCAGCTACCAACTACAAATTTTATTTTGATGTTAACGCTCTTCTCATAGCTTTACTCTTCATCGGCACCGCATTAATTATTTCACGCATGAATCCCAAGTATTGGTACCTCTTACCTCTTAGCCCTGCAGTCCTCGCCTCCCTCTATATCAATTGGGATATTTGGGCTGTCATTTCGGCGGTCGCTGCTATTTACTATTTTGATAAACGAAAGTTTGATCGCAGCGCCTTGTGGCTTGGACTATCGATTGCGACAAAATTCTTTCCGATAGTTTTACTCATCCCGATTGCCCTCATTTTTTATCGCAAATCAAAGATTAAGGAACTTCTTCGATACTCGGTAATTTCTCTGGGTTCGTGGTTTTTACTTAATCTTCCCTTTGTTCTCACGACACCAACTGGGTGGTGGCGATTCTTCAAACTCAATGGCGAACGCGGCGCCGATTTCGGATCGCTCTGGTATGGATTACAACTATTCGGTATCAACATTAAACACGTCAATAATTTTGCGGTCCTACTCTTTCTTATCGGTGCGGCAGCTTTTGCTTATTACTTTTTCCTCATCAAGCGCGTACCGCGGTTGGCAACTGTCGCCTTTTTGATCGTTGCGGTCTTTACATCAACCAGCAAGGTGTACTCACCGCAGTACATCGTCTGGCTCACACCGCTGGCAATTTTGGCGATGGGCAAGCGCAACCTACGGCGAGATTTCTGGATCTGGCAGGCGGGCGAGGCGATCTATCACTTGGCGATCTGGGAGTATCTGGCCAGTTACACCGGTTCTCACTTTGGCTTGCCCGCCAAGGGCTATGCCCTCTCTATCTTTATTCGGCTGGCCACCACTGCCTGGTTCGCCTCACGCTTGATAACCACCTCATCCACACGGGAAATCCAGCCACAGGAGCTCGAATTTCTCTCCATCGCCACGGACGGTTACGCTTAGCCTTCCTCTCCAAGGGATGTCACACCGTGGCTTCGCCGGAGAGTCGCATAACCCTCCTGCCGCGGAAATACCGTGGCCGCTTTAGTCCAGAGGAGGTGGGGTTAACGCATGCGTCATTATGAAATCATGGTCATTCTCGATCCTGAATTAGAAGAGCGCACAGTCGCACCAAGCCTTGAGACATATCTCAAGATCATCAAAGACAGTGGTGGCCGAGTCGACAAGCTCGACATTTGGGGCCGCCGCCGTATGTCCTTCGAAATCAATAAGAAGCCCGAAGGAATCTACGCTGTCGTTGATATGCACTGTGGTCCAGATGCAATCAAAGAGTTGGATCGCCAACTTAATTTGAACGAAGCTGTTCTGCGCACAAAAGTTGTTCGGCCAGAATAATTTCAACACTAATTTAAAAATAAGTTAGAGAAGAGAGAAGAGAAAATGGCAGCTGGAGATACCAACATCACCATGATCGGTAACCTTGTCAACGATCCTGAACTTCGCTTCACCCCTTCCGGTGCAGCAGTTGCAAAGTTCACCGTTGCATCCACTCCCCGCTATCTCGACAAAAACACCAACGAATGGAAAGACGGCGACAGCCTCTTCCTCAGTTGCCAGATTTGGCGTCAAGCGGCAGAAAATGTTGCAGAATCTTTGACTCGCGGAATGCGCGTCATCGTTTCTGGTCGTTTGAAGCAACGCTCGTACGAAACCAAAGAAGGCGAAAAGCGCACCGTTTTTGAGGTTGAGGTTGATGAAGTAGGTCCATCACTTCGCAACGCAACCGCAAAGGTCACCAAGACAACTCGTCAAAGTGGCGGAGCAGCTACCGGTGGATTCTCTCCAATTGAAACTGCATCTTCGGACGATCCATGGTCAGCAGCACCAGTCGGTGGCGGATGGGCCACAACTGGTTCGGATGATCAACCTCCGTTCTAACTAACCAACCATTCCCGTTATCCGTAACGGGGCATCCAATATTTCTACTCGTTGGCTAACCCAACGAGCAGGAGATTTAACTAAGGAGCACCAAAGTGGGCGCAAGAAGCAATAAGACGCTGAAGCCAAAACCAAAGCAAACAAAGATGTCGGCTGCAGCAATGAAGAAGTTCAAGAAGAAGCCATGTCCCTTCTGCCGTGAAAAGGCAACCTATATCGACTACAAGGACATCGCCCTTCTTCGTAAATTTATCTCCGATCGCGGCAAGATCCGTGCTCGCCGAGTAACAGGTGCTTGCACCCAACACCAACGTCAGATTGCCGCAGCTGTGAAAAACAGCCGCGAAATGGCACTTCTGCCTTACACCTCTACCGCCCGATAAGGAGAGCGACTAATGAAACTCATTCTTACTCGCGAAGTAGCAGGCCTAGGCCACGCTGGTGATGTTGTAACCGTCAAAGACGGTTATGCCCGTAACTTCCTCCTTCCTCGTGGCAATGCAATTGCCTGGAGCAAGGGTGGCGAAGTTCAGATTGAAGGAATTCGTCGTGCCCGTTCGGCTCGTGAAATCCGCGATCTCGACCACGCCAAAGAGATAAAGGCAGCTCTCGAATCTGCAGAAGTAACCGTCAAGGCTAAGGTCGGTTCCACCGGCTCACTCTTTGGCTCCGTTACCGATAAAGATGTCGCGGCAGCGTTGAAATCAGCAACCGGGATTGATGTCGATCGTCATCGCATCAAGATCGATGGCCATATCAAGAAGCTGGGCAAGTACACCGTCAAGGTTGGCTTGCACGCCCAGATTTCTGCCAACGTATCGATCGTGGTAGCTGCAATCTAAGTACCTGATTCAACTAAACAGCCCCGCTCGCCTCACGGTGAGATGGGGCTGTTTCACTATGTAAGACAGAGCAATAAATCTTTACCCACAGCTTCGGCGCGAGATTTGAGCGTGTAATCCCATTCCGGACAGAGTTATCCACCCTTTATACACACCCTCTCCACCAAAAAGGCGAAGATATCCACGCTATCTCCACAGCTCCACACACAGAGATATGGCCGCCTCTTCTTACCTTTACCACCAGCCTCACTAGGTTTGCCTCTGGTTAGAGAATATTCGTGTCAGTCCTAGGTTGGAGGATCTCGTTATGAGCATCGCTGAACTCCCTGGACGCGGCGGGCAATCCAATAATCGCCCCGTCGAATTCGAACGCACTCCACCTCAAGACCTGATCGCCGAACAAGGCGTGCTCGGTGGAATGTTGTTATCCAAGGATGCGATCGCCGACGTTATTGAAGTCCTCAAAGAGCGCGACTTCTATCGCCCCGCCCACGAACTTATCTTCGATGCCATTCTCGATCTTTACGGACGAGGTGAGCCTGCCGACCCAGTCACTGTCGCCTCTGAACTCACTAAGCGCGGCGATATTGCGCGTGCAGGTGGCGCGCCATATCTCCACACTCTTATCTCATCAGTTCCTACTGCAGCTAACGCTGGTTACTACGCGCGCATTGTTCGCGATCACGCCGTACTTCGTCGCCTCGTCGAAGCCGGTACCAAGATTGTTCAATTAGGTTATTCCGAAGAAGGCGAAGTCGATGATGTTGTCGACCAAGCTCAAGCCGAGATTTATCAGGTTACCGAACATCGAGCTAGCGAAGATTATGTACGTCTTGCAGATTTGCTACCCCAAGCACTCGATGAAATTGAAGCAATCTCTCAAGGTGTTGGCGGCGAAGGCGTTCTTACTGGGTTTAAAGATCTCGATCAATTAACTAACGGTCTGCATCCAGGAAACATGATTGTTCTTGCTGCACGCCCTGCTGTTGGTAAGTCAACACTGGGTCTGGATATTGCCCGCCATGCTGCCATTAAAAATGGTGATGCCGCAGTCATCTTCTCGCTAGAAATGAGCCGCTCTGAAATCACGATGCGTATGCTCTCAGCCGAAGCGCGGGTAGCCCTCAATAACATTCGCTCTGGCGCTTTGTCCGATACCGAATGGACCCAACTCGCAAAGTGCATGGGCGATATTTCCGAAGCCCCACTCTTTATTGACGACTCTCCCAACCTCTCGCTCATGGAGATCCGCGCTAAGGCTCGTCGCCTCAAGCAGCGTCATAACCTCAAACTTATTGTCATCGACTATCTCCAACTGATGACCGCTGGCAAACGTGTTGAAAACCGTCAACAGGAAGTATCTGAATTTTCACGTAACTTAAAACTCCTCGCGAAAGAACTCGAAGTTCCGGTGATTGCTATCTCCCAGCTCAATCGCTCACCGGAACAACGAGCAGATAAGAAGCCAATGCTCTCTGACCTTCGTGAATCTGGCTCGATCGAGCAGGATGCCGACGTCGTCATCTTGTTACACCGTGATGATCTCTATGACAATCAAAATAGATCTGGTGAAGCAGATTTAATTATTGCCAAGCACCGTAACGGACCTACTCGCACCATTACCGTAAGCGCCCAGCTTCACTTTGCTCGTTTTACCGATATGGCCCCGAGCTATTCATCGCAAGAGAGCTATCCAAAAGACAACTAGTTAATCGGCTCCAACAATCCATTACTAACATCATAAATTGCGCCCATAACTCTGATTCCTGGTGCTAGCAACGGATAAGTTTCTATCCGGACCACATCAATTTTCAAGGCTGCTATTGGGTCTTTTACCGTCCGGATCTCAATGCTTCGGGTATCCATTCCTGACTTCTCTTTAATCAAGGCATGAATCTCGCGCTCTTCACCAGTTGCCATTCGGCAATCGGTATGGGGCATAACCAAAATCCGTGTGACTCCCAGAAGATGGGTGGCAAGAACCAAGGTACGTAAAACGTCTTCAGTCACGCGTGCGCCGGCGTTACGCAAAATCTTGGCATCTCCCGCCCGCATCCCAACGATGCGCAATGGGTCGATGCGCGAGTCCATACAAGTCACAATTGCTAAACCTTGACGGGCTTCGCCAGTTAACGCTTCGGATTTAAATCGATCAGCGAAATCGTGATTGGCCATGATCAAATCTGAGAAGACATCCATGGTTTGAATTTACCTTATGACGCGGTCTTAGCACGGTCGGCTAAGTAGATACCAACCAGTACGACAAAGGCCCCGACTAATTGAATGCCATTGAATGCTTCGTTGAGCCACCACCAACCGAACACACCAGCAAGGATTGGTTCGAGCATTCCAATAACACTGCTTTTGGCAGCGCTAAGCCCCTTCAATCCACTGATGACGCAGAAGTAAGGAACGATTGTTCCCATAACAACAACCCAAAGAATGAGCGTCCAACCGGGCCACATTTGGCCAGCGAATCGACCATGCAGATCCATCTTCTGGGTAAAGATGTGGAATGGGTAAGTCCACCAAGGAAATGCGATGGCAAAGAGAACTGAAGCTACGCCCAGCCCCCAAACCATCATGACGTCGCTATCTTTCTTCTTTCCAAGGCGCTCGCCCAATAAGAAGTAACCCGCCAAGGCGAAGGCATCGATAAAAGCCGCAATGACGCCAATGCCATTGAGGGTTAGGCCCTTCCAGACTTGAGCCACCATCATCAGTCCCACGAAACCAAGAGAGAGTCCCCACCACATTAATTTGGAGACTTCTTTTTTCATGACAAAACGCAACCACAAGGCAATCCAGATCGGTGCGGTAAATTCGATAATCAAGCTGATGCTGACATGCAAGCGAGCAATTGCAACAAAGTAAAAAACTTGAACTGCGGCGATACCGATAACACCGAATGCAAGTAGAAGTGGCAATTCATCGCGCGTAATGAGCAAGGCTTTAGCTTTTCGCGCCACAACCACGGCCAACATAATGACAAAGGCGCCGCTGCATCGAATTTCAGTCAGGCGCCAGGTAGAGAGACCAGCCTCAAGAACTAATTTGGAGATGACGCCGTTAAAAGCGAAGGTCAATGCCCCAAAAAAGAGGAAGACTTCAAAGCGGTGGGACTTGAGCACCGCGCCACCCTATCTTCTTTAGAAGGCGCTTTCAGCAACATTCATCAGATCGCCATTCTCGCTTTCAACGACCATGCGTTCAGATGAGATATGAGGCAGAACTGTGCGTACAAAGAACTTGGCCGCGCTGATCTTTCCGGCATAGAAGTCGGCATCGCGACCGGCATTACCACTTTTTGCGATGGCAATATCAGCTTCGCGTAGCAATAACCAGGCAATGATGACTTCACCAACAGACATGAGTAGACGAGAAGTATTAAACCCAACCTTGTAAATTTCAGTTGCCTTCTCTTCAGAGGCCATGGCGAATTCGATCAGTTTAGCCATGATGGCGTTGGTATCTTCTAAAGCCTTTGCCAACATTGCTTTTTCGGCCGAGAGATCTCCACCTGATTCTGTGAACTTTCCAATCTCTTTAGCCAACATGCCGATGGCACGACCGCGATCTTTAACGATCTTACGGAAGAAGAAATCTAGACCTTGGATAGCAGTGGTGCCCTCATACAAAGTATCGATTTTGGCGTCACGCACATATTGTTCTAGTGGCCAATCTTGGGTGAAGCCCGAACCACCAAAGGTCTGAAGTGATTCAGTACCAAGCAAAGTCCAAGACTTTTCGCTGCCGTAGCCCTTAACGATAGGAAGAAGGAAGTCGTTGAGAGCTTCCATGTTCTTTGCCTTTTCCTCATCGCCTGCTGCTTTAGCTATAACGACTTCATCTTGGATCGATGCGGTGTAGAGAACCAGAGCGCGCATGCCTTCGGAATACGCCTTCTGAACCATTAATGATCTACGCACATCGGGGTGATGAATGATGGTGACACGAGGACTGGATTTATCAGTCATATGTGTCATATCTGGTCCTTGTAGGCGCACCTTGGCGTAAGCAAGCGCTTGCTGGTAGCCAGCGCTTAGAGTTGCAATAGCCTTGGTACCAACCATCATGCGCGCGAATTCAATTACTTTAAACATTTGGGCGATGCCATCGTGGACTTCGCCTAATAAATATCCAACTGCAGGTTCGTGTTCGCCTAAATTCATTTCACAGGTAGCCGAAACGTTAAGACCCATCTTGTGTTCAACATTTGTTACGTAAACACCATTGCGCTTACCAAGTGCCCCGGTGTCGAAATCAAACATAAATTTTGGAATCAAGAAGAGGCTAAGGCCTTTTGTTCCGGGTCCGGCACCTTCCGGGCGGGCGAGTACGAAGTGCATAATGTTTTCATTGAGATCAGCATCGCCTGAGGTAATAAATCTCTTAGTGCCGGAGATGTGCCAAGTGCCATCTTCTTGTTTAACGGCTTTGGTGCGGCCAGCACCGACATCGCTGCCAGCTTCTGGTTCGGTCAACATCATCGTGGCGCCCCAATCGCGATCCACTATTAATTTTGCAATCTTCTTCTGCTCATCTGTTCCTAAGTAATAGGCAACCTGCGCGAATGAAGTTCCTGATGCGTAGATATGAATTGCTGGGTTGGATCCCAAAACCATTTCAGCGATGGCCCAACGGAGCGAGCGCGGAATTGCCGTGCCACCAATTTCAACTGGGGCATCAATCCGCCACCATTCGCCATCCATGTAGGCGCGGTAGGACTTCTTGAAACTCTCAGGCAACTTCACATCGCCAGTGGCTTTGTTGAAATCGGTGCCTAGGCGGTCGCCTTCGACAAAGGAGGCGGCCAAGTCATCTTCGGCCAGACGCTTCACTTCTTCCAGCATCCCCATGACCGTATCGCGGTCCAGATCCGCATACGGTCCGGTGCCGAGGATGGATTCCCGCCCCAGGAGGTCAAAGAGGCAGAATTCGATATCGCGAAGATTGGCTTTGTAGTGGCTCATATCACCATTATGCTACTGGCCAGTAACATAAATCAAGCGTGACGCCCCCGATGTTGGGGCTGAGTGCCGCTTGGAGCGGGCGACGGGAATCGAACCCGCGCTGTCAGCTTGGGAAGCTGACGTGATGCCATTTCACTACGCCCGCGTGCGCTAGCAATGAAAGCCTACGGTTAAGAGATAGGGTCATCAACCGTGCTACTCAGTGATCGCGATATTCGCTCCGAAGTTCAGGCTGGCCGTGTCAAGGTCGAGCCCTTTTCCGAGACCATGATTCAACCCTCCAGCGTCGATGTCCGCCTGGATCGGTTCTTTCGAGTCTTCGAAAACCATAAGTATTCGGTGATCGACCCATCTGTTGAACAATCCGAACTAACTCGTGAGGTCGCAGTTGCACCGGATGAGCATTTTATTTTGCACCCAGGTGAATTTGTCTTGGCCAGCACCTATGAAGTCATCACTTTGCCCGACGATATTGCTGGGCGTCTAGAAGGAAAATCCTCGCTAGGTCGTTTAGGCCTGCTTACGCACTCCACTGCGGGATTCATCGATCCAGGATTCTCCGGCCACATCACCCTGGAACTTTCTAACGTAGCCAACCTGCCCGTCAAACTCTTTCCAGGCATGAAGATCGGGCAGCTCTGTCTCATCAAACTTTCATCTCCTGCTGAGCATCCGTATGGCTCGGCGTTGTATGGTTCTAGATACCAAGGCCAACGTGGTCCTACCCCCAGCAAATCTTGGTTGAACTTTCACCAGTCAAAAATTCAATAATCAAACGCTTGTAACAAGAAGGGTTCGTCATGGCAACAACATGGATTGTCGTCGGAGTTCTCGCACTACTCGTACTTTTTGTCATTACTTCTTACAACCGATTAATTCGTCTTAACGTCTCAGTCGATGAGGCTTTCTCCCAGATTGAAGTTCAACTCAAGCGCCGCTCGGACCTGATTCCAAATCTGGTCGAGACCGTCAAGGGTTACGCCGCACATGAGAAGAGCACACTCGAAGAAGTTGTAGCCGCTCGTGCCAAAGCTACTTCTGCAACTGGTGTTGCGGATGTATCGGCAGCCGATGGCATGATGACTCAGGCGCTGCGTGGTTTGTTGGCCGTTGCTGAAAACTATCCAGACTTGAAGGCATCAACTAACTTCTTGGCTCTCCAGGAAGAGCTCGCGACCACTGAAAATAAAGTTTCTTTTGCTCGCCAGTTCTATAACGACAATGTGCGCTCGCTCAATCAGACCGTAAAGACCTTTCCTTCCAGCCTTTTTGCAGGTATGGCGAAGGTTTCGGCTCGCGAATTTTATGTTGTCGATGATCCTGCCAATCGTCAGGCACCGAACGTTAAGTTCTAATGGCTCCTAACTTCCGTGGATTGCAATTAGCCAACCGTCGCAAGACGGTTGGTTTGCTCTTGGGCATGGGTGTACTGGTGCTTTTCGTCGTCTATGCCGCGTTAACGTACTTCGGAAAAACTGGAACAGCGGTATTTCCAATAGCGGTGGGGATAGCCATTTTTTCGGTCTGGGGTTCTTACTTCTCCTCTGACACTTTGGTGATGACGATGACCGGCGCCAAAGTTATTCAAGAATCTGACAATCCCAAGCTTTTCAATCTCATTCAAGAAGTTTGCCTGGCAAGTGGATTGACCATGCCCAAGGTTGCCGTGGTTCAAGACAGCGCACCGAATGCTTTCGCTACCGGTCGAAATGAAAAGCATGCCGTTATTGCTTTCACTACCGGAATTTTAGAAGTTATGAATCGGGAAGAGTTGCAGGGTGTCATCGCTCATGAAATGGCCCATGTTGCCAATCGCGATACTTTGGTCTCGGCAATTGCGGCTACTACTGCCGGTGCCATCGCTTTGCTCAGCGACTTCCTCACTCGAATGATGTGGTTTGGTGGATCCCGCAGCCGCGATGACAATAACAATCAACAGAACCCCATCGCCTTAGTTGTCTCGCTAATTGTTTTGATCTTGGCACCCATTGCGGCCTTGTTGTTACGTTCGGCGATTTCACGCCGACGTGAAGCTTTGGCAGATGCAACTGCCGTTGCCTTTACTCGTAATCCAGCTGGTTTACGTCAAGCTCTAGAAGTTTTGGCTGCAGACTCAACCGTTGTGCATCAAAAATCGACAGCGGTTGCACACATTTGGATTGAGTCACCTTTAGATGGAACCTCTGTCAGCAAATTGTTTTCGACCCACCCACCCATTCAAGAGCGCATAGCCACGCTACGGGCAATGGAAGCTAATCCTGAATAGGAAAATGCAAGGTAAAAGCAGCGCCTTCACCCAGCTTGGATTCCACCGTCACAGAACCATCATGAGCGGTCATAACCGCAGTAACGATCGCTAGACCCAATCCACTACCTTCGCCGCTGGTGCGAACTCGGGAAGGATCGGCGCGATAAAAACGCTCAAAAATTTTGGCCTGATCTTCTTCGGATAATCCTGGTCCGGTATCGCTGACTTTGACGGTGGTTTCTGTTTCTGTTTGGTCTAGTTGAACCAAAATCTTCGTGCCGATCGGAGTGTGGGTACGAGCGTTGGCCAGCAAGTTGGCGATGGCTTGATGAATACGGAGATTGTCGCCCAGTACGTAGACCTCTTCACCCGGCATCGATACTTGCACGGGATGTCCAGGTCCTGCCGCTTCGGCGGAGGCTACGACTTCGGAGATAAGTTGGTTCATATCTACTGGATCTTTAGCAAGTTCGCGGGATTGATCCAAGCGGGCAAGTAACAATAGATCTTCAACGAGGGAGCTCATACGAATTGATTCTTTCTCAATTCGTTGCACAAGTTCTTTAGTCTTCTCTTCTCCTTGCACTGCTCCTTGACGATGCAATTCGGCGAAACCACGAATGGCGGTAAGCGGGGTCCGAAGTTCGTGGCTGGCGTCGGCAACAAATCGACGCAATTTAGATTCGGAAGCAACGCGAATAGCAAAAGATTCTTCAATGCGGCTAAGCATCTGGTTAAGAGATGCGGTTAACCGTCCGACTTCAGTATCGGGATTGACGACTGGCAGACGAGCAGAGAGATCGCCGTCAGCAATTGCTTCGGCGGTAGCTTCGACTTGGCTTAACGGTTTCAAACTGAGGTCAATAATCCAACGCGAAACAATGCCGATCAAAATCAAAATCAATAAGCTAATAAAGAGGAAGAGAATCCCTAGTTCGTGAGTGGTTTTATCAACGGTATCTAGTGATACTGAAACAACAACAACCCCAAGACCCGAAGGTAATAGTTTCGCAATTGCGCGAATTTCGGGTTGGTCTTTCTTGCTCATGAAGGTAAAAGGTTTGCCATTGTGCTTGTACACATCGGCCGGCAAAAAGCCTGCAAAAGCGCTGCTAACAGTGGAGTTTGCGAGATCGCCGCCTAGTTGGCCCAGAATCTTTCCGTTGGTATCCAAAAGAGTTACAGATGTCGCCGTAGGTACTCCACGCAAAGGCTTTAGGACCGTGTACGGACTACCAGAGGCAGAAGCATCTGCGGTGGTCTCGGCGGTGATGTCATCAATGCCGGCACGATCGAGACGAAGAAGTGATCCGCCTGCGATGGAATTAAGTTGGCCATCGACCTGAGTAACAAGGAAGGAGCGCAGCGCAGTATTGGCGGCAAAGTCAGAGGCAAGAATTGCCACCGCTGCAAGTGAAAGTGTCGCGAGAATCAGACGATTTCGCAGACTCCACATTGAGAGTGGATTCTTCACGCGCAGCGGGGAATTCATTTATTAATGGTAGTTCTTGTCTAGGTTACTTTTTTGCAGGAAGGCGCATGCGATATCCGACTCCGCGAACGGTATGAATGAGAGCGGGTTCGTAGATATCAATCTTCTTACGTAGGTAGGAAATGTAGGTTTCAACGATGCCGGCATCACCGCGGAAGTCGTATTGCCAGACATGGTCGAGAATCTGCGATTTGCTGACGACGCGGTCGGCGTTGATCATCAAATAACGGAGCAAGAGGAATTCAGTAGGCGAGAGGTCAACCATATGGCCGGCTCGGCGAACTTCGTGGGTGGCCTCGTCGAGTTCGAGATCGGCAAAGCGCACCTTCTCGTCATCGACTTCAACTTGAATAACACCGATGCGGCGAAGCAGCGCACGCAATCGAGCTACGAGCTCTTCAAGGCTGAAAGGCTTGGTGACATAGTCATCGCCGCCAATGGTTAGGCCGGCAATCTTGTCTTCGACCGTGTCCTTTGCGGTAAGGAAGAGCACGCCGACGCTATGGCCGTCTTGTCGCAATTGGCGACAGACATCGAAACCATTTTGATCGGGGAGCATCACATCGAGAATCAGTGCATGTGGCTTGAATTCTTCAGCCACGCGCAGCGCCTCGGCGCCACTGGCAGCGGTGCGGACGTCGAAACCGACGAAGCGCAGGCTGGTGGAGATTAATTCGCTGATGCTGCTTTCATCATCAACTACAAGGATGCGTTGGGTAGTTGCCTCCGAGTTGTCGGCGGCTTGGATCTTTTCTTTTAGAGCGGTCATCTCTCATCACCTCGTCCCAGAGAATTCTCCCATTCGCTGGGGGTTTCCTGAGAACCAGCCGAGTTTCAACCTGAAGTTTTGTTGGGTTTTACCCGAGCTTGGCATCCAAGAAGGCATTGACGATCCTCTTGAAGCGAGCTGGTTCTTCAATATGTGGCATATGTGATGACTCAGGAAAGAGTTCCCAGACCACATCCGGAATTCGATATTGAATTTCGGCAACCATGGTGGGCGTGGCTTCGTCATAGGCACCGCTGACCAGAAGAGTCGGCACATTGATCTTGTGGAGTTGGTCATGAATATCCCAGTTCTTGAGAGAACCGACGACATGGAATTCAGAAGGTCCATTCATCGTGTGATAAACCGTGGGATCGGCCGCCATTTGTGCGAATGATTCAACTACATCTGGTGGCATAGGCACGCGGCACAGGTGGCGTTCGTAGAAGACATCAACCGCGGCAACATATTCAGGATCCTCAGTTGTTTCCGCGGCCTCGTGCTTCTTGAGCGTTGCTTCGACCTCAGGCGGCAATTGAGCGCGTAACTTGTTAGCTTCGCTAACCCAAATCTTCATACCCGCTGGCGAATCAGCGACAATCAGCGCTTTTAGACCAGCGGGGCGATGAGTAGCGAATTGCATGCCCAGCATTCCACCCCACGATTGTCCGATGATGGAGTAGTTATCTGAAATGCCCAAATGCTGGGTCAACAGAGTGAGTTCTTCCATAAATAACTCCGGTGTCCAGAACTCTTTTGGTGCGTCTGGAACGTGAGTGGAATTTCCGCAGCCCAGTTGATCGTACAAAATTGCGGCGCGACCAGATTGCGCAATGAGGTCGGCGATAGCGATCGTGTAGTTATGCCCGGCACCGGGACCCCCATGTAAAACCATCACAGGTGTCTTACCGTTGGAGAGATCACCGACAATGCGATACCAAGTTTCGCCGTGTTGCCATTTCATGGTTGATGTCGTCATTTGTTATCCCTTCACCGAACGCAGCACCATCTGCGCCACATCCAAAACCTCGATATCGGACTCGCGTGCGGTCATGCCGTCGCCAACCATGACTCGGCAGAATGGGCAGGCGACTGCGACTTCCTCGACCCCAGTGGCGATTGCTTCGTCAACGCGATTGAGATTGATGCGGGTGCCGATCTTCTCTTCCATCCACATTCTTCCGCCACCTGCTCCGCAACAGAAGGAACGATCTTGGTTTCGTGGCATTTCAGAGATCGTGGCACCGGTTGATTGCAAGAGCTCGCGCGGTGGCATAAAGATCTGATTGTGCCGCCCTAGGTAACAAGGGTCGTGATAAGTGATCGCCTTCGCTGAATGTGCAACTGGTTTCAATTTTCCATCTTTAATGAGTTGATTCAAGAGTTGGGTGTGATGGACCATCTCTAGTTCAAAGCCTTGTTGGCGATAATCGCGTCCAATTGTTGTGAAGCAATGCGGACAGGTAACGACAACCTTCTTTACACCGCGAGAGCCAAAGGCGTGTTCAAGAGTCTCGATATTTTCACGGGAGAGAATTTGAAAGAGAAATTCATTGCCAGCACGGCGCGCAGGATCTCCTGTGCAGGTTTCTTTCTTTCCCAGAACTGCAAAAGTTGTGCCCGACATCCACAGTAGTTCGGCCACTGCCTTAGTGGTGCGCTTTGCGCGCTCTTCGTAGGCGCCGGCACAGCCCACCCAGAAGAGGTATTCGACATCGTCCGGGATGACATCTTCAATAACACGCACTGGGAAGTCGACTTCAGCGATCCAACCATCGCGATCGGCGCGATTGGCTCCCCACGGATTTCCGGCCTTTTCAAGGTTTCTAAAGGTGCCGCCGAGTTCGGATGGAAATTCGGATTCAACCAATACTTGGAAGCGTCGCATATTGACGATGTGATCGACGTGTTCGATATCGACTGGACATTCATTGACGCAGGCACCGCAGGTTGTGCAGGACCACAAAATATCTTGAGTAATCGCGTTCTCGATAGCGCCACCAACGATCGGAGCATCGCTAGGGACCTTAGCAAGTGCGTGATCGCGCATCGCCATAATAAGAAGTTTGGGTGAAAGCGGTTTGTCAGTGTGCCAAGCAGGACATTGGGATTGGCAACGACCGCACTCGGTACAGCTGGCCATATCCAACAGGCCTTTCCACGAGATGTCCGCCGATTTTCCAATTCCAAAAACATCATCTTCAGAAGGATCTTCAAAATCGATGGGCTTTCCGTGGGAGAGCATTTCTGGAAGTGCACCGAGAGAAGGTTGTTTGTTGGTATTGCGCTGAAAGAAGATATTGAATGGTGCCAAGAATCTGTGCCAGGCGACGCCCATTGTGAGGTTCATCGCAATGACGATGAACCAGAGCATCGAAATAACTATTTTTGATGTGGCAACAATTTGAATCGCAACTTTCAGATGTGCGATTGAGACACCCTTAAATACTAAGACCGCCACATAGGAAACCGGGTAGTGCAGATTCCAACCAGCGATTCCAGCAAGCGCTCCTTCAAGACCACGAAGTGCAACGACACAAAAGACAATCGCAAGGATTGTGGCTTCAACGTAATAGGCACGTCCGCTTCGCGAACCGAAGAAACGCGATTTCTTTTCCGGACGAACAATTCGCGTTACTTGACGAATTCCGATCAGGGTGACAATTCCGATACCGGTTAGCGCAGCAATGATTTCAACAAAGAAGTTGTAAGGCGCCCAATCTCCAATTATGGGCAGTACGAAAGTCGGAGAGATGACTTGGCCAAAAGCGGTAATCAAAGTGCCGAGCAGCGCTACGAAACCCACCATCACAAACCAGTGCGCAATCGCTGAACCGGTGAAGCGCAGCATCTTGGTGTGGGAGAGAATTTCGTGGGTCGCCCAGAGCGCCCTGCGCTTGTAGTTATTGAAGCGCGTGGGGTCAGGCTGGCCGGCGGCGAAGATCGTATAGAGCTGGTGGCCGCGGTAGGCGACCAAGACGATGGCCAGGGCCGAGATGGCGTAGGAGATTCCAACGAGAAGCGCTGTGAGCATGAGTGAAGGGTATGGGCAGCCCACGCTGAAAGCAGAGAACTTGCTCCGCTTTCGGGGGATGGGCCACTCATTTCGGAATAAATCGTGACCTTGCTCTGTTACCTTGATTACTCAGAGTTGAGCCGTTCGGACTCAAGATTTTGACATGAACCTACTCAAGGATGAGAATAAGACCCTAGCCCGGCATTAAACAGGCTGAAAACCGCCCCTCCACACGGAAAAAGGCGGAGAGAAAGAGGAGTAATACATGTCCAGAGCAGTTGGAATTGACCTAGGAACCACGAATAGTTGCGTCTCCGTTCTCGAGGGTGGCGAGCCATCCGTTATCGCGAACGCTGAAGGCGCCCGAACCACCCCGTCGATCGTGGCCTTTGCAAAAAATGGGGAGGTGCTGGTTGGCGAGGTAGCCAAGCGTCAATCCGTGACCAACGTCGAACGGACCATTCGCTCAGTAAAGCGCCACATGGGTACCTCGTGGACCCAAGATATTGATGGCAAGAAGTACACCCCACAGGAGATCAGCGCTCGCATCCTCATGAAGCTCAAGCGCGATGCCGAAGCCTTCTTGGGCGACACAGTGACCGATGCGGTTATCACCGTTCCGGCTTACTTCAACGACGCCCAACGTCAAGCAACTAAAGAAGCTGGCGAGATCGCCGGCCTCAATGTCTTGCGTATCGTCAACGAGCCAACCGCCGCTGCCCTTGCTTACGGTTTGGATAAGGGCGATGCCGAACAAACAATTTTGGTTTTCGACCTCGGTGGCGGAACCTTCGACGTATCACTTCTCGAAATTGGTGATGGCGTTGTCGAAGTTAAAGCAACCAATGGCGATAACCACCTCGGTGGCGATGACTGGGATCAAGCGCTCGTAGATTTCCTCGTCAAGGATTTCGCGGCCAAGAATGGCATCGATCTCACCAAAGACAAGATGGCAATGCAACGCGTACGCGAAGCCGCAGAAAAAGCGAAGATCGAACTTTCTTCTTCTGCTTCTACTTCCATCAACCTGCCTTACATCACTGTTGATGCCGAAAAGAACCCATTGTTCTTGGACGAGACTGTAACCCGCGCACAATTCCAAGGGATGACTGCCGATCTTCTAGACCGTTGCAAGAAGCCGTTCCAAGCAGTTTTGAAAGATGCAGGAATTCCTATCGCGGATATCGATCACGTTGTACTCGTTGGCGGATCTACTCGTATGCCAGCAGTCGTTGATCTCGTCCGCGAACTCACTGGCGGAAAAGAACCTAACAAGGGCGTAAACCCTGACGAGGTTGTTGCAGTCGGTGCATCATTACAAGCCGGTGTACTTCGCGGTGAAGTTAAAGATGTATTGCTTCTCGATGTCACACCTTTGTCTCTTGGTATCGAAACCAAGGGTGGCGTGATGACCAAACTCATCGAGCGCAACACCACGATTCCTACCAAGCGTTCTGAAATCTTCACGACTGCTGATGACAATCAACCAGCCGTACAGATCCAGGCCTATCAAGGCGAACGCGAAATGGCTGCCTATAACAAGAAGCTCGGCATGTTCGAACTCACCGGATTGCCACCAGCACCACGCGGGATTCCTCAGATCGAAGTCACCTTCGACATCGATGCCAACGGAATTGTGCATGTATCCGCCAAGGATCTGGGGACCGGAAAGCAGCAATCTATGACTATTACAGGCGGTTCGGCGCTCTCGAAAGAAGAGATCGATCGAATGATGAAGGATGCCGAAGCCCACGCTGAAGAAGATAAGCAGCGCAAGGAAGAGGCCGATACTCGCAACACTGGTGAGTCCTTGGTCTACCAGACCGAAAAGTTCTTGAAGGACAATGGCGACAAGTTCACCGAAGGTGAAAACGCAGAGAAGAAGGCTGAAGTTGAGGCCGCTCTTGTTGAACTCAAAAAAGAACTCGAAGGCGCTAACTACGCAGCCATGAAAACAGCTACCGAGAAGGTTGGCGAACTGAGCCAACAACTTGGCGCCGCACTCTATGCAGCCAATGCTGCCTCCGCTGAATCTGCCCCTAAGGCAGAAGATGGCGTTGAAGATGCAGAGATCGTCGAAGAATAATGACCGATGTAAATAACAATGGTGCAGAGAGTTCAGATGCTGAACTCTCTGCCGCCGTTGAAGAGGCGTTGCAAGATGTCGAAACTGTTGTCGATGAAGTTTCGGTTCTGACTTCAGATTTGCAACGACTACAGGCTGATTATTCAAACTATCGCAAGCGGGTAGAACGTGATCGCATAGCCGCGCACGAAATCACGACATCACTTGTGGTTGCAGAACTTCTTCCCATCCTGGATGACTTTGATCGCGCCGAACAACATGGTGAACTCACTGGTGGCTTCAAGGCAGTTGCCGATCGTTTGACGGCGATTACCACCAAATTGGGGTTGACCAAGTTTGCTGAAGTCAATGTTCCTTTCGATCCCATGATTCACGAAGCACTAATGCATGCAACTTCACCTGATGTATCTGAAACTTTGGCGACTCAAATTCTGCAACCTGGTTACAAGTTCAAAGAGCGCGTTATTCGTCCGGCTCGCGTCGCGGTCACGGATCCCGAGAAC